>Ga0160428_1000057_pt1 | contig 137754 bp, 128 predicted proteins | sample SolpanmetagenomM_FD_108198 | JGI IMG/M metagenome (GOLD analysis project Ga0160428, IMG submission 108198) | Solar panel surface microbial communities from Lawrence Berkeley National Laboratory, California, USA - M | ecosystem: Engineered > Built environment > Solar panel > Unclassified ...
CGTGATGAATGAAGTTGATTATTTGCAAGCAGATCGAAATCGTATTCGCTGTTTCTTCCGAAAGAAGGAGATTGCCTTCTTCACAGACTAATTCACGTAGCTATAAGCATATTATCGATGATGTCTTTTTTATCCTGTGCAGGATACATGTGTAATTTCTGATTAGCAGAGGCAAGCGAATTGGCAAGAAAAGGAGTGCCATCTGATTTAGAAATGCATCCAATCAATCTTTGATAATTCATCGGTTTTGATGAATCGTTTATAAGTCCCGTGTCTATCAGTGCATTAATAAAATAAACGACCTCCGCCATAACATCATTACGCCATCTTATCGGGGAGAAAGAGCCAATACGATGTTTAGAGAAAGCACTTATAAAATCGTTTTCAGATGTATCAACAATAAATACGTTATTCATCAATTTATACAGTTCACGCGGTGAATCCGTATCATCTGCCCACTCATACGACGTGACTGATGAATTCACTTTGTTATTATTTTCTTTAAGCTCCGCGAAATAGTCATCATAGTTAGCATTACTACCTGGCCCCGCACCAAGCATACTTATCTGAATGATAACTGACATGATAGAATTTTCCCGCCAATAAAGTATATGCAGTAAAGGCAATGTAAATTCTACTTGATGTAGCTCGTTGTCTTGAGCTTGGTCAGCAAAGATTTCATCATAAACAACTTCGAATCCAGGCTTGCCAAATTGAGTCGACACCCAATCTAGGTCAATAGGCCCGCTCCCTGTATTGAATCGATCCTGTACATCTATCGAGAAACGGTATATACCTTGTTTCAAATGATTTAATCGATTGATTACCAAACCAATTTGTCTCTCATCCAGTGTCAATATATCGGTAAGCGCGTCCTGTTCCATCCGACGTAATCGACGTTCATACGGTATTGGATGATTATAATGATGGAGACTTATTTGAGGCTTTTCTCCTTCCTTATTAATTGTCTTTATGTCGAGCGTTTGTAGCTCAGCTATCAGATTGTTAAGATAGATCAGGCTCGTAATTCAATTTCAGGTAAACGGTTGACGGCATCCTGTTTGAGCGATTCGACAATACGGACGTATTTCCGCGTATGGTCGAAACTGGTATGCCCCAGTAGCGACGATGCACTGTTGATGTCAGCTCCGTACAGGATCAGATTGGTAGCGAACGAGTGCCGGGCTACGTGAAACGTGACGGTTTTATCTATACCCGCCCGATTCTTCCAGAATCGTAGATTCTTTGATACGGCCGTATGTGAGGGAAGCGTAAAAATTAGTTCATCAGCCTTTCCAGGTGGTCCTAGTAGCCGTTGAGCCGATGAATTGAGGTTGATAATTACCGGCTTCTGAGTTTTATTCTGAACGATACGAATACGACCCTCCTGGTAATGCTTCCAGCGTAGGGTATTGACATCGCTGTATCGTAGACCCGTGTTACAGGCCAGCAGGAACGCCCGTTTTACCTGATCGTTACCACATTCGGCTTTTGCCAGTCGCTGTATCTCATCGATACTGAGCACATCCTTACTGACGACGTTTTCGGGCCGCTTATTCTGAACATCGAGCGCAGGACTGACAGCAAACACCCCATCCCTTACTGCCTGTTTGAGCACCTTCTTGAATTTAGCAAAGAAGTCGTACGGAGTTTCCCCGTTCAAGTTGGGGTGGTTATCCAGCCACTGCGAAAAGTCACGACACAGGTTTTCCGTAACAGCTTTCGAAGACAGGTAGTCACTACCGACAAACTCACGCAGGTACCGTAGCGCACTAGCAATCATCCGCACATCCTTCTTGGTGTAACGGTCGATGTACAGCTGCATGTAATCGAAGAAATTGACTTTTAGCTTTAGGGCAGGGGCTACTCCGTTTTCCTGATCGCCTATCTGAAGCTCACGCTTGGCCCGAATATTCTCAGCCGTCTGGGTAACCGCCTTGTTGTGCTGTTTCTCCAGATCGTCTTTTGGGCGCTTGTAAAGGTAGAGCTTGAGGAACTCGTATTTCCGCTCTTCACCCGTATACAGGTCGAGGTATAGACTTACCCGGCCGTTGGCGAGTGCTTTCTTCCTGAGCTTGACGGCCATATTCGTATAGTGTGCTTTTAGATTCGTATAGCAATATAGAAACTATCGAGTAACAAATGAGTAACAGAATTTTGGTACTCATCCGAATCTAAAGGCATATCAAACGAATAGGAAAAACAAAAGCCACTGATATACAGTGGCTTTACTTATTTGTAGACTACCCTTTGCAGGGGGATTGGTACCAGGAGCGGGAATCGAACCCGCACGGACCTTACGGTCCACAGGATTTTAAGTCCGGCGCGTCTACCGATTCCGCCATCCCGGCTTATACAAAAAAAGCACCGTGGTCGGTGCCTTTTCGTTGAGCGAAAGACGGGGTTCGAACCCGCGACCTCGACCTTGGCAAGGTCGCGCTCTACCAGCTGAGCTACTTTCGCGTTATTAATTCGCTTTCTGACGTCGAATTGTGATGCAAAAGTAAGACTTATTCACTGCTTGTCAAGCCTGCGGTCCATATTTTTTCCGAGTAGTGAGGCAACGTATTCATCATGAACGGCTTATAAGCGATTTTTTTTCGCACCAATATATAACGGTCAATTTATAACCTTTACCAGTTACAGGCAGTTTTCAGCCCATACGCCCCTCATACGTGTTCCTTCACCCCCAACATGCAGCAACCTACAGAAGCATATATCAACGCTATTGGCCGGGCCGTTCCGGAGACATCGGCTTCGCAGGAAATAACGGCGCAATTCATGGCCGATATGCTTGAATGCGACGCGCGCGACCGGCGGAGGCTAATGACGCTGTACCGATTTACCCGCATCGAAAAAAGGCATTCGGTTATTGCTGATTATGCCCGGCAACGGGGTGAGTTTACATTTTACCCGAACACTGAAGGTATGGAGCCGTTCCCGACGGTCAGCCAGCGGATGCAGCTATACCGGCGCGAGGCTGTCCCACTGGCCCTGAATGCCATTCAGGACTGCTTCAACAGTTATCCCGATTTCGACAAAAGTCAGATCACACACGTCATTACGATTAGTTGCACGGGGTTGTATGCGCCGGGTCCGGATATCGAGATTATCGAAGCGCTGGGCCTACCGGGGCACACGCAGCGGCTGGCCATCAACTTCATGGGATGTTATGGCGCATTCAATGGATTGAAAACGGCCAGCTCAATCGTCAGGTCGAATCCAGATGCAGCCGTACTTGTGGTGTGCATCGAGCTGTGTTCGATTCACTTTCAGAAGAAAACGGATACGGAACACTTACTGGCAAATGCTTTATTTGCCGACGGCTCAGCGGCCGTTATCGTGCAGAGCAAACCCCGGCCCGACATTGCCCTGCGCCTGCGCTCGTTCTACTGTGACCTGTTGCCGGAAGGTAAAGCAGAGATGGCCTGGCACGTCGATAATTTTGGCTTTGAGATGACGCTGACCAGCGAAGTACCGACGCACATCCAGCGGGGCATCCGCCAGCTGATGCACCGGTTGCTGAGTCAGTGCGGACTCGACATGGACGATATCGGGCTGTACGCGCTGCATCCCGGCGGTCGACGGATACTGGAGGTGATCGAAGAGCAGCTGGGCCTATCGACAAACGACAACCGATACGCCTACGCCATCCTGCGCGAATATGGCAATATGTCGTCGGCGACGGTGCTGTTTGTATTGCAACGCATCTGGGCTGATCTGGCCAGCGGTGCGCTCGATATGCCAGCGCATCAGGCCAATATCTTCAGCTGCGCGTTTGGCCCCGGCCTGACGCTTGAATCGATGATTACTGAGGTAGTGATGCCTCAGCTGGAACCGGCCGAGGCTATTTCAGAATCTGCCAGTGCATCACCCCAATTTTCGTAAGAAAGTAATAGAGCGACGTTTTCAGCACCCCCAGTCCGTAGATTGAGCTGCGCTTGAAATTGATTGACGATGCTTCTTCGAAATATTTGGTGGGGCAGGTCACTTCAGCGATTTCGTAGCCCTTGTAGAAGATCTGGGCGATCATCTCGTTGTCGAAGATAAAATCGTCGGAGTTGTGCGTAAAGTCCAGACTGCGCAGTACCTCGCCCGAAAAAGCCCGGTAACCCGTGTGGTATTCAGACAGTTTCTGATTCATCAACAGGTTCTGTGTAAAGGTCAGAAAACGGTTAGCCACGTATTTGTACATCGGCATCCCGCCTTTGAGGGCTCCTTTACCGAGGATTCGCGACGCAAACACGACCGGGTATAAACCGTTGCCGATAATCGAGATGATAGCCGTCAGCAACAGGGGGGTGTACTGGTAATCGGGGTGGAGCATAACGACAATGTCGCCCCCAAGTTCAACGGCTTTTCGGTAACAGGTTTTCTGGTTCCCGCCGTACCCCTTGTTTTTGTCGTGGCGAATGACGTGGTTAATACCAAGCTGCCGGGCTACCTCCACGGTGTTGTCGGGACTGGCATCATCGACCAGAATAACTTCGTCGACAATATCAAATGGAATCTCCCGATATGTACGCTCCAGCGTCAAAGCAGCCCGATAAGCGGGCATGACCACAATTACTTTCCTACCATTAAACATGACCCAAAACTAATGTCTGTTAATCACTATGCCAATTATTTACCGAATCAGACTAGCCCCTTGCGTTGAATGACCGTAGATTTACAGGTCGATTTAACTTGCCTTCAGGCAACTGGCCGACGATTTGTTACTGTTGTTTATCAATTATAGCCGCCCGAAAGGCAGATCCGGTGCGTAATCAGGTCAACCGTACACGTGTCTTGTCGTTCGCGTTTTTCTCCGTGTAATGTCCAGCGAAACCTTATTTTTCATTGCTTTTGCCGCTTTTGTACTGGCTGTTATGTCGTTTGATCTCGGCATTTTCTCCAAGCAGACCAGCCACGTTGTCACGTTTAAAGAAGCCGCGACCTGGAGTGCTATTTGGGTTGCCTTGTCGGTCGCTTTTTATTTTTTCCTCAAGTCGTACGGGTACCTGGTACACGGCATCTTCGATATGGCTCAACTGGAGGAAGTCCGCAGCAAGTACGCGAGTCACGTCACGCTCGTACCCGGCAATTTTGACGCCAGCCTTGCCCGCTTCCAGAATAACATGTCACTCGAATACATCACCGGTTACCTGGTTGAGTACTCCTTGTCGGCTGATAATATTTTCGTCTTTATCCTGATTTTCAATTCGTTCGGGGTGCGTGAGCGCTATTACAAGAAGATTCTGGTCTGGGGTATTCTGGGGGCTATTATCCTGCGCTTTTTCTTTATTTTCATCGGATCGGCCCTGATTCAGCGGTTTGAGTGGATTCTGTATCTGTTCGGTGCCTTTCTGGTATACACGGGCGTTCAGCTCTTTTTTCAGAAAGACGAAGAGGACACAATCGACCCCGGTAATCATCCGGTGGTAAAGTTTGCCTCCAGATACCTGAATATTTTCCCCCGCAACGTAAGCGACAACTTTTTTGTACGGGGCAAAATCGATCACAAGCTTTACGTAACGCCCCTGTTTCTGATCGTTATCGTCATTGCGTTCACTGATCTTATTTTCGCCGTCGATTCAATCCCGGCTATCTTCTCGATCACGAAAGACCCTTACATCGTCTTTTTCTAGAACGTATTCGCCATCATGGGCCTTCGGTCGATGTTTTTCTTTCTGTCGAGTATCATTGAGCAATTCCGGTTTCTCAAAGTTGGTCTGGCTGTATTGCTAACGTTTATCGGAGCAAAAATGCTGGCCGAACCGTGGCTGCACGATCTGGGATTCAAGCCCGTTTATTCGCTATATATCATCGTCGCAATCTTAGGAATCAGCGTACTGGCTTCGTGGCTTATTCCGGAAAAACCCGGTAACAAACCGGCCTGATTACCTACTGACACCCACCGTATGCCGTGATTATTCCGGTTTCGCTCGCTGTTCTTCGCGCTTATCGCCGTCGGCTGACTAACCTTAGTAGCCGAAATCGGTCGCTGGTATTGAGCAGTCTGCCCGGTAGTCAGTGTCTTGATCTGCATGAATGCGATTTCTTGCTGAATCGGTCCTCATTCAGCCTGATCGCTGATTTAATCAGCCGGAAAGCGTCCATACCGCTTTGCGCGGTGGTCGATCCCCGGCACGAACGCAGCAATCTGGTCAGTCGTAAACTTCGCCAGATAAACCGGACGGCCCGGTTTATCATCGATGAGCGCGGCACCGACGATTTGTACGTCGGCTGGCCGTTTGTGCGGGGTAAGCTGCTCGACGGCACGGTTATTCACGCGCCCCTGCTGTTCTTTCCCGTAGCCATCAGTCAACCGGGGAATCAGTGGCGGCTGACGCGCCGGGCCGATGACCTGGGCTTCCTCAACCCTACGTTCTTAATTGCCTACAGCCAGTTCAACACGATCCGTTTGCCAGACGAACTGGCGGAAAAACCCCTGTCGGATTTCGACCGCGACCCACTGGTATTTCGTACACAGCTGTACGAATGGCTGCGAGACAGCCCACTCAACGTTGACTTTAACACCGATTTATTCGCCGACACGCTGCATTTCTTCGATCGGCAATCGGTACGCAGTCTCGATCAACTTGAGCAGCAGGGCGAGTTGAAACTATACCCGGAAGCCGTGCTGGGTATCTTTCCACAGGCAGGTTCTTATCTATCTCCCGACTACGATCAGCTGATTGAACTGGCAACCGAAACTGGTTTGCCCACCGACGAACCCATCATCACAACTGAGCGGTTGCCGGAAAAACAGTTACGGACGCCTTTAGCCCTTGATGCCTCCCAGGAAGCCGCTATCCGGGCCGTCCGGTCCGGTCAGTCACTTGTTGTGCAGGGGCCACCGGGAACAGGAAAATCGCAGCTCATCGCGAATCTGATGGCCGACGCGGCTGCGGCTGGTCGGCGGGTACTGCTGGTGTGCCAGAAACGGGCCGCGCTGGACGTCGTACAGGCTCGTTTGCAGACGGTGGGGATGGCCCCGTTTATGGCACTCGTCCACGATTTTCAGGACGACCGCCGAGCGTTATACGCGCAGATTGCCAGCCAGATTGACAACATCGACGCCTACCGGCAGCAGAACAATGGGCTGGATGCGGTGCTGCTGGAACGTGATTTTGAGCAGGAAAGCAACCGGATCGACGATGCCGTGCAGTGGCTACAGACCGTAAAGTCGGCCCTATTCGACACCTCCACCTTTGGCATCTCAGCGAAAGAATTGTACCTAACCAGTCGACCCGATCAGCCTTATGTCGATCTGGGCACGGTAGCAACGACGCTGCGGCTGGACGAGGTAACTGCCTTCACCGAGCGGTTAACGCAGTTTGTTGCCTATCAGGCGCAATTGGGCAATGCGCCTTTGTGGGTCAACCGGCACTCGTTCGCGAACTACAGCGTGGCTGACCGCCCTCGTATCGACCAAACGATCCGGCAATGGACTGAACTGGCTCAATCAGTGCAGGCGCAATTGCGTACAACCACTGGTCTAGCGTTCTCACTAAGCGAGTTACTGGTCTGGTCAGCCTATACTACCGAACTAACCAACTCAATCGCCCAACTCGATGCGCTACAGTCTGCATCGGTATGGCGCATAGTTGGTCAGTTGCGGACCATGCATTATCAGGCCGACGAGTGGCTGGCCGACGGCCAATTGGTTGCCTTGGCTCAGACATGGCAGTTGGCGGAATCCAGCGCGCTTCCGGATTCGATTGTGACGCTACACGATCTGCCCGCCAGTCGGCAATTGCTACTTGACGCTATAGAGGCAAGGCCGTCGTGGATACGCTGGCAATGGTGGCGGCTGGCTAGTACAGCCGGAAAAAAGGTAGACGAGCTACTCAGTGCAACAGGACTGACTGATTCAGAACCCCATCTTCAACTTCTGTTGGGCCGGATTGATAAGGGTATTCGCGCTGGGCAAATCCGGCAGGAAGTTACGCCCTGGCTACAGCGCATCGGCCTACCAATTACGCCCGATGCGGTACGGGAATTAGTGCAGGCGAGACAGTTGCTCGCCAGTCTGGATTTGGTTCCGCCCTTGCCGACTTTATTTGATACAATTGGTACCAGTGCGCAGCAGACGGTAATCGTCCTTCGTCAGCTTCGTGCGCTGTCAGCAGACGTGAATTGGTTTACACAAACGCAATCGTACCTGGCCGATGAACAACTCGACGGGCTCTGGACCCAGCCAAATCTGGCCGAATCCCTGTGTGCACCGCTCCGACAGAATTTCGATCTATTCGTAGAAGCCGACCGGTTGTACGCTGCTTTTACGCCGACTGAACGGTCCATTATCGGGCAACTGAGCAGTCACGAGCCGCACGACTGGGTCAGGCTGTTTCAGAACTCAATCCGGATGGCCTGGCTTGATTGGCTGGAGCAACGTCATCCCGAACTGAGTAGCGTTTCGTCGCTGAAAATGGCGCAGACCGAGCAGGCACTACAGGATAGCCTGCAACGTAAACAACAGCTAAATCGCGATATGTTGCTGATCAAACTGCGCGAGCAGACGTATCGAAAACTAACCTTTAACCGGGTCAGCAACGTCGTTACGTACCGCGATCTGCTCCACCAAACGACGAAAAAGAGAAACGTGTGGCCGCTGCGCAAGCTGATGGAAACACATGCCGAGGAAGTGTTCCGGCTGGTTCCCTGCTGGCTGGCATCAGCCGAATCGGTATCAGCCATTTTTCCGCTCCGGCCCGATCTGTTCGATCTCGTCATCGTTGATGAAGCGTCGCAATGCTACGCCGAAAGTGGCCTGCCGGCCTTCTTCCGGGGCCGTCAAATCGTTGTCACGGGCGATAATCAGCAATTGCGGCCAAGCGACGTGTACCGCACCCAGATCGATGACCTGACTGATGCCGACGAGGAAACACCGGCCGAACTGGAAGTTGAATCACTACTGGAACTAGCCACCCGCTACCTGCCACAGATGTGGCTGACGGAGCACTATCGCAGCCGCTCGCTTGATCTGATTACGTTTTCCAACCACCATTTTTACGAAAACCGATTGCAACTCCTCCCCTACTTTGCCCAGATCAATCAGCCCGATCCGGCGATTCGTTACGTGCATGTAGACGGCCGTTGGGAGCACTCTGCCAATATCATCGAAGCAGGGGCTGTGTTAGCGCAGCTCCAGCAGCTGGCTATCGAGCAACCGGGCCGGAGCGTGGGCGTAGTGACATTCAATTACCCGCAGCAACAGTTGATACAGAACCTGCTGGATGAAAGCCCGCTGACGGCTCAGATTCCGGGCCTGTTCGTCAAAAACATAGAAAACGTACAGGGTGACGAGCGCGACATCATTATTTTTTCGGTTGGGTATGCGCCCAACGAACAGGGTCGCCTGAGCATGCAGTTCGGCAGTTTAAACACGGCAGGGGGCGAAAACCGCCTTAACGTGGCTATCACCCGGGCGCGGGAGCGAGTTTATGTCATTACCAGCGTATGGCCCGAACAACTTACAGTCGGCAACGTATCCGGGGAGGGACCTAAGCGCCTGCGTGACTATCTGGCTTACGCCCTGCTGGTTTCGGAGCGACAATTTAAACCGCACCCGCAGCCAGCAACGGCTTTACGCACTACCAATCTGTTGAAAGATCGGCTGGTTCAGCAAACGTCGGATCGGTACCAGGAACTACCTTTTGCTGATTTAACCATCCGCACAGGCGACACCTACCAGTCTTTACTGTTGACCGATGACGATCAGTTTTACAACCAGCCGGTAAAACAATCACTCGCTTACTTACCGCTGGCTCTACGCGAACGTGGCTGGTTATTCAAACGCATCTGGAGCCGTAACTACTGGCGTAATCCGGCATTTACCAGCTAAAAAAAGCGGGACGTTTCCGTCCCGCTTTCCCCTTTATTCCTTCATCATACCGACGAACTGATCGAACAGGTAATGCGAATCGTGCGGACCGGGCGACGACTCAGGGTGATACTGTACCGAAAAGGCTGGTTTATCCTTCCGGCGAATACCCTCAATCGTATTATCGTTCAGATTGACGTGCGTCAATTCGACGTTATCACGATCCCGTAACTCATCGGCACTGACAGCAAAGCCGTGGTTCTGTGATGTCACTTCACAACGACCGGTAATCAGGTTCTTCACCGGATGATTTAACCCCCTATGCCCGTTGTGCATCTTATACGTCGAAATGCCACTGGCCAGTGATAGTATCTGGTGGCCCAGACAGATGCCAAATAGCGGCTTCTCGGCATCAAGCGCCTGCTTTACGGTTTCTACCGCGTAAGGCATGGCCGATGGATCACCCGGTCCGTTGGCAATGAAAAATCCGCTTGGTTTCCAGGCTGCCAGCTCTTCATAGCTGGTTTTGGCCGGAAACACTTTACAGAACACATCGCGCTCGGTGAAGTTGCTCAGGATGCTGCGTTTCACACCCAGGTCCAGCACAGCAACCCGCAGTTTCGATTCGGGATCGCCTTCCTCGTACGCTTCTTTCGTACTTACCTCAGAAGACAATTCCAGCCCCGACATATCCGGTACTTCCTGTAACATAGAAAGCAGCACGGCCGGATCCAGAATTTCCGACGAGATAATACAATTCATGACACCCTTCGAGCGAATATATCGCACCAGCTGCCGCGTATCGACACCGTGAATACCGACAATGTTAGCCCGCTCAAAATAGTCCTGCAATGAACCGTCAGCCGTGTACCGGGAATGAATGTCTGAAAAAAAATTACAGACCATTCCGCGAATTTTCACGCTATTCGACTCCTGCTCGGCATTGTTCAACACGCCGTAATTCCCGATGTGCGACGTTGTGTTGATGATTACCTGCCCGTAGTATGACGGGTCAGTATAGATTTCCTGATAGCCGGTCATTCCGGTATTGAAGCAGATTTCGCCACCGGCGGTGCCTTTCTTGCCGAGTGCCAGCCCCCGATAAACGGTACCATCCTGCAAAACCAATAAGGCTTCCTGTGCCTGTTTCATGAATGCGTTGGTCAAAAAGGTTAAAAAAAAAGGCTAACCGTTACCGGCTAACCCATTTTTGTATGATGACATTGATGACTCACCGATAATTATTCTTTACCGCCTTTCAAACGGTCTTGTAATTCTTTCAGTTCATCCGTCTTGCCGTCGCGGGCCAGTGCAGCCTGCTCGTTCCAGGTCGTAGCGTCATGTACGTTGAAACGCGAACCAGCCTCCGTCAGCACTTGCTGAACGGTTGCATCGTCAGCATCAGCCAGTTGGGCAAACGTCGTGATACCAGCGTTGTTCAGCAATTCAGCGATTTTTGGACCAACACCTTCGATGATTGTCAGATCATCACCCGTAGCAGGCGATGTCTCTGCTACTTCAGCGTCGGCAGGAAGCACTTCAGTCTCTGCTACCACGTCAGCATCAGCAGCTCGTGCTTCGGCCGTTACCGGTGCGGCTTCCGTACCGTCAGCAGCTTTCGCACCACCACTCCGGCGACTCCGGCGTGTACGGGTCGTTGCGGTTGCCTTCTCAGCAGCTGCGCTGATCAGGAGTTCGTTGAAATCAACCAGCTCGATCATGCATGTCTCCGCGTTGTCACCCTGCCGGTTACCCAGTTTGATGATCCGCGTGTAGCCACCAGGACGATTGGCAATCTTGTCGGCTACATTACCGAACAGTTCTTTCACCGTTTCCTTGTTCGTCAGCGCCTGAAACACAACCCGACGATTCTGGTTGTTGTCTTCCTTGGCGCGTGTCAGGATTGGCTCAACGAACTTCCGCAGTTCTTTGGCTTTGGCCACCGTCGTCTCGATACGCTTGTGCAGGATCAGCGACGATGCCATATTTTGCAGCATCGCTTCGCGGTGCGAATGCGTACGGCTTAGGTGATTATCTTTTTTACCGTGTCTCATTGTTGTAGTTAGTGGTTCGTAGTTTGTAGTTTATAGTTATGTGCCGTTGAAACGACGAACTACGAACCACAAACCACAAACTTTTTAATCTTCGTCTAGTCTGTATTTAGCCACATCCATGCCGAACGTCAGATTCTTTTCGGCCACCAGTTGCTCAAGCTCCGTCAGTGACTTCTTACCGAAGTTACGGAACTTCATCATGTCTGAAATCTCCAGCCGTACCAGATCGCCCAACGTACGAACGTCAGCCGATTTCAGACAGTTGTAAGCCCGAACCGAAAGGTCCAGATCCGCCAGTGACGTTTTCAGCAGCTTGCGCATATGCAGCACTTCCTCGTCAACGACGTTTTCCTCTTCCGGCTTGGCCGTCTCAAACGTCATCGTTTGATCCGAGAACAGCATAAAGTGCTGAATCAGAATGTAAGCCGCTCCTTTCAACGCTTCTTCCGGATGAATAGACCCATCCGTTTCGATGTCGAGCAGGAGCCGCTCATAGTCCGTTTTCTGCTCAACCCGCGTGTTTTCGACGCTATATTTCACGTTTTTGATTGGCGTGTAGATAGCATCGATGGGGATATGACCAAACGGCAACTCGTTGATGCGTGGCTCATCAGCAGGAACGTAGCCCCGACCTTTCTCCACAAAAATTTCCATCTCCAGATCCAGCGTGTCATCAATATGGCAAATCTCCATATCCGGATTCAACACCTCGAACGAAGGCGAAAACTTTGATATATCACCCGCTTTCAGCACCGACTGCTTCTTGATGCTGACCGTGATTTTGTTGTCAACCATGTCCGAGATTTTCTTAAACCGAACCATTTTCAGGTTCAGGATAATCTCCGTCACGTCTTCAACAACACCCTCGATTGACGAAAACTCGTGCAGTACACCGGGAAATTTTACGCTTGTGATAGCATAACCCTCCAGCGACGACAGCAAAATGCGCCGTAGCGCGTTGCCAATCGTTACACCGTATCCTTTCTCAAGGGGTTTGAATTCAAACACTCCGTGAAAGTCGTCGGCTTTCTCCACGACGACCTTGTCGGGCATTTGGAACGCTAAAATTGACATACGTTTCGTATTGTTTTACAGCAGTTCTCTGCCTTGCGTGAAGACTCAAAAATGAGTTTTCAGATTACTCGCCTTACGGCACTCGCCCATGTTGATTACAGAAAAATACCGCAGGTCGAATGTCTGTAAACCGTATGTATATGTAAACAGCAGAACCGGGCTGGCTCTGCTATTAGCTTACTTCGAATACAATTCGACGATAGCCTGCTCGTTGAAATTCTCAGGAATCTGATCGCGCTCAGGGTAGCTGATAAACTTACCCGCCATTTGCTGACTATCCCATTCAACCCAGTTGTACCGGCGGGGATTACGAGCCGACAAGCTTGTCGAAACCGCTTCGAGCGATTTCGATTTCTCGCGTACGCCAATCAGTTGACCAGGTTTCAGCGAGTACGAAGGAATGTTAACGACTTCGCCATCGACCACGATGTGTTTGTGCGCCACCAGCTGACGGGCAGCCCGGCGTGATGTAGCGATACCCAAGCGATAAACCGTGTTGTCCAGACGGGCTTCACACAGTTTCAGCAGGTTTTCACCAGTGATACCTTCCCGAACCTGAGCCCGGTGAAATAGCGCCCGGAACTGACGCTCCAGAATACCGTAGGTATATTTTACTTTCTGCTTTTCGATTAATTGCAGCGCGTATTCAGACTGTTTACGCTTGCGACCACGACCGTGCATACCCGGGCCGTAGTTCTTCTTTTGTAGCGCTTTGCTCGCACCCATGATGGGTTCGCCGAACTTACGCGAAATTCTGGCCTTAGGGCCTGTGTAACGTGCCATTCTTGACGGAATGAATAAGTGTGAAACATCGGACAGACACAACTCAATGTCGCCTGTCCTTATTCATGAAAAAGCTACCGGTAATCCGGCAGTATCGTTATACACGACGGCGTTTGGGAGGACGGCATCCGTTGTGTGGCAGAGGAGTGATATCACGAATCGTGGTCACTTCAATACCTGAATTCTGAATGGTACGGATAGCCGATTCACGGCCAGATCCCGGACCTTTCACAAATACTTCTGCTTTCCGCATACCCAGATCATGCGCAACGGCTGCGCAGTTTGACGCTGCAGTCTGTGCTGCATACGGGGTGTTCTTCTTCGAACCACGGAAGCCCATTTTACCAGCTGACGCCCAGGAAATAACCTGGCCGTTCATGTTGGTAATCGAGATGATAATATTATTGAACGTAGCCCGGATGTGAACCTGACCAACAGGCTCAACAACCACCACCCGTTTTTTCGCTTTGTCTTTACGTTTTGCCTGTGCCATTGTAAGTAGGTAATCGTCAGTGAGTCATTGGTGTGTATTACATGCAATCTGAATAGATAGCGGCAAATACCCCTGATGACAGTGAGCGACCGATTAATTATTTCGTTACTTTCTTCTTATTAGCAACCGTCTTACGCTTACCCTTACGAGTACGCGAGTTGTTCTTAGTATGCTGACCACGAACAGGCAAGCCTTTCCGGTGACGCAGACCACGATAGCAACCGATATCCATCAGACGCTTAATGCTCAACTGTACCTCTGATCGAAGTTGACCTTCTACTTTGTACTCGTTCGTAATCGCGTTACGAACGGCGCTTGCTTCTTCGTCGGTCCACTCGTTAGCTTTCTTATCTACGCTGATACCAGCATCGACCAGAATCTTTTTTGCCCGACTCCGACCAATGCCGAAGATATACGTCAGCGCGATTTCACCACGCTTCTTATCTGGAATATCTACACCTGCAATACGTGCCATGCTTAGCCTTGTCTTTGTTTGTAACGGGGATTCTTTTTGTTGATCACGTACAGCTTCCCTTTCCGACGGATCACGATGCAGTCTTCGCTGCGCTTCTTGATTGACGCTTTAACTTTCATGGTTGAAATAGTTTGTAGTTCGTGGTTTGTTGTTCGTAGTTCTGAAGCTAGAACTATAAACTACGAACCGAAACCTGTTATTTGTACCGGTACACAATACGCGCCTTACTAAGATCGTAAGGCGACATCTCGAGTTTCACGCGATCTCCGGGCAAGATTTTGATGTAATTCATCCGCATCTTTCCGGAAATATGAGCAATTACTTCGTGCTTGTTTGCCAGTTCGACCCGGAACATCGCATTCGATAATGCTTCTAAGATTATACCATCCTGCTCTATTGAGTTCTGCTTTGCCATATTTACGTTTAGGCTGCCATCATTTCCTGAGTATCTACCATGAGACTCGTGTTGGCCGTTACTGATTCGATATACTCGAACGTAGTCAGTATTTCCGCTTTGCCCTTCCGAACAGCTACTGTGTGCTCAAAATGCGCCGAAGGTTTCCGATCAACAGTCCGGATTGTCCACCCGTCACGCTCCTGAACGATGCTTTTCTTACCGAAGTTGATCATTGGTTCAATCGCCAAAATCATCCCTTCATGAAGCTTAGGTCCCTGCCCACGTTTACCGTAGTTCGGTACTTCTGGTGCTTCGTGTAAGTTTTGACCTACACCATGACCAACGAGCTCACGGACAACAGAATAGCCAAATTTCTCAGCATAAGTCTGAACAGCGTACCCAATGTCACCAACCCGATTACCGTCTACCGCTTTCTCTATACCGGCGTACAGAGATTCTTTGGTACGGGCAAGTAATCGTTTTACGGCAGAAGAAACGTTTCCCACGGGGTACGTGTAAGCACTATCGCTGTGGTAACCGTTCAGCTTGACACCTCCGTCGATTGTTATGATATCGCCGTCCCGTAATTCGTATCGTCCAGGAATTCCATGCACGACAACATCATTGACAGAGATGCAAAGGGAAGCCGGAAACTTGTTATACCCAAGGAATGATGGTGAGCCACCACTATCCTTGATGAACGATTCAGCAACCTTATCCAGTTCCTTGGTGGTTACACCCGGCCGAATAAGCCTGGCTACCTCAGCATGTGCTTTTCCAAGAACCTGGGCACTGATTTTTATCAGTTCGATTTCTTCATCGGTCCTGATATAAATCACTTTATCCTTTTTATCCGAACCGGCCATAATCAGTTAGGCGACAGCAGCCGTCTCATTAGTACGCCCTTGTATACGACCCGATTTCATCAGACCTTCATACCGACGCATCAGCAAATAACTTTCTACTTGTTGCAGTGTATCCAGTACAACGCCTACCATAATCAACAGTGACGTTCCTCCGAAGAACTGAGCGAAACCACTTGTCATACCAAGCAGGTTAGCGATAGCAGGTAGGATTGCTACAACTGCCAGCATTATGGCACCTGGCAATGTGATTCGGTCAAGTACAGTACCAATGTATTCCGACGTCTGGAAGCCAGGCTTAACTCCCGGAATGAAGCCACCACTACGTTTCATATCATCGGCAATCTGCGTCGGATTAACCGAAATAGCCGTGTAGAAAAACGTAAATACGATGATCAGCACAGCAAACAGAACGTTGTACTGCCAGGAAGTATAGCTACTGAACGCATTCTGAACACTAGCAGCGAAATCGCTTTTTTCTGCGAAAAGCTGAGCTACGTACCCCGGAATAAACATCAACGCCTGTGCAAAAATAATTGGCATAACGCCAGCCGCGTTTAGCTTCAATGGCAGATACTGCCGCTGTCCACCCACGACTTTATTCCCAATTACCTGTTTGGCGTACTGAATAGGAATCCGACGTACCGCCTGCGTCAGCACTACTGCACCCATGATAACAAAATACAGCGCAACCATTTCCAGTACGAAAATCAACAGGCCGGCAGTACCGCGCGATTGTTGCTCGCCAATAATGGCACCCGGAAGTCTCGACACAATACCGATCATGATAATCATCGATATACCATTACCGATGCCCTTATCCGTAATCCGCTCACCCAACCACATACAAAAGATCGTACCGGATGTCAGGATGAACAACGACGATATCGTGAATAAACCACGATCGATGAAAAGTGCATCCTGTGGAATGGTCGTTCGTACATAGGTCAGCGCTTGTACCGCAGTAACCACAATAGTCAACACGCGCGTTATCTGATTCAACCGCTTGCGACCTGACTCCCCTTCCTTCTGCATTTTCTGGAAGTAGGGTAGTGCCAGGGTCAGCAGCTGAATAGCAATAGATGCTGATATGTAGGGCATGATGCCCAGCGCGAAAATTGAGGCCTTACTGAATGCACCACCCAGGAACGTGTCAAGCAGACCAAGCAATCCCTGTGGATTCAAATTCAGTTTGCTTGGGTCGACACCCGGCAGAACAATAGCAGAACCGAGACGAAACGCCGTAATAAACAACAGCGTGTTGAGGATTCGACTCCGCAACTCGTCAATTGCAAAAATATTCTTAAACGTAGTGATCAGTCGGTTCATACGATTCAACGGCTTATGCCGCCCTCACAACTAGTTCGCGGCTTCCTCTTTAGCTTCTTTAACAGGCACTACTGCCTTTCCGCCTGCTTTCTCGATAGCGTCTTTCGCGCTGGCCGAAAAAGCATGTGCGTGAATTTCGATAGCCGATGTAACTTCACCACGGCTCAGAATCTTCACAAGGTCTTTCTTCGCTACCAGACCATGTTCCAACAGGAAGTTCAGATCTACTACGGTAGCGTTCGTTTCATTGACTAATGCCTGAATCGAATCCAGGTTGAGAGGCTTGTACTCAACGCGGTTGATGTTCTTAAAGCCGAACTTTGGCACCCGACGCTGAAGTGGCATTTGACCACCTTCAAAGTGAGTTTTACGGCTGTAACCTGAGCGCGACTGCGCTCCTTTGTGACCACGGGTAGACGTACCGCCCATCCCAGATCCTTGCCCGCGTCCGACTCGCTTGCGCTCTCTGACGGAACCTTTTGCCGGTCTAAGGTTGCTTAGATTCATTGGAGTTATTAATAAAAAAGATGATTCTTTTGGCTTTCAGGCTGCTTGCACTGAACGTGCGCAAAACCTGTGAAACCAAAAGAATCGCAAAGGTACCTAAATTTCTTCAATCTTCACCAGGTGTTGCACCTTGATGAGCGTGCCTTTCAGTGAATCGTTCAATTCACGCTCAACGCTCCGGTTGATTTTACCCAGGCCAAGCGACTTGATCGCGTTTTTCTGGGTCTGCGGCCGCTTGATCGTGCTGCTGACCTGCGTAATGCGTACTCGTGCCATGTCTTTTGTTGCCTGTTAAATTAACCGTTGAACACTTTGGCTACGCTTATCTGACGCTGAAAAGCTACCTGGTGAGGCAGACGCATTTTCAACAGGGCGTCAAGAGTAGCTTTTACTACGTTGTGCGGATTCGACGAACCTTTCGATTTCGCCAGAATATCGTGCACACCAGCTGATTCCAGCACAGCACGCATAGCACCACCTGCGATCAGGCCAGTACCGGGAGCGGCTGGCTTCAGCAGGACAAAGCCACCGCTGAACTTACCTTCCATCTCGTGGGGAACTGTGCGTTTCAGCAAAGGGATCTGAACCAGATTCTTTTTTGCATCTTCCACTCCTTTTGCAATAGCATCGGTAACTTCATTGGCTTTGCCCAGGCCGTAGCCGACAACACCATTACCATCACCAACGACTACGATAGCCGAGAAGCTAAACCGGCGACCACCTTTCACCACTTTGGCGACACGGTTAATGGCTACCACCTTCTCCTTCAGGTCGGCTTCGTTATATTTTGTAGGTCTTGCTGCGTTCGTATTCATCGCTTAGAACTTAAGGCCACCCTCGCGGGCTGCATCGGCCAGTGCTTTAACTTTACCGTGATAGAGATACCCGTTGCGGTCGAACACGATAGAACTGATATTTTGAGCAATCGCTTTTTCAGCCAGACGTTGACCCACTTTCTTAGCGGTTTCAATGTTGTTGCCATCTACCTCGCTCTTCAGTTCAACCGACGAGGCCGAAGCAAGCGTGTTGCCTGCTACGTCGTCGATAAGCTGCGCATAAATTGCGGTGTTCGAACGGAAAACCGACAGGCGTGGGCGCTCAGCCGTACCTGACACTTTAGCACGGATACCAAATTTGATCCGTGTTCTTCTTTCTAGTTTCGTTGCCATGTTATTTGATTCCGACCAAATAGGCTATTTGAGTTCATAGTTTGTAATCTGTGTATAAGGGAGCTCTTTACGATAAACCAGTACACACAAACTACAAACACCTTATTTCTTCGACGAAGACTTACCAGCTTTCCGACGAATTTCCTCACCGACGAAGCGGATACCTTTACCTTTATAAGGTTCTACTTTACGCAGCGAACGAATCTTAGCCGCTACATCGCCGATCAGTTGCTTGTCTGAGCCTTCGAGATATACTTTCGGGTTCTGACCTTTCTCCGTTACAGCCGTTACTTTGATCTCCTCGGGAACCGCGACATATACATTGTGCGAATAACCAAGTTGTAGTTCCAGTACGTTATTAGCAACTGACGCCTTGTAACCAACCCCAACAATTTCGAGGTTTAGTTTAAAGCCTTCACTTACACCCGTTACCATGTTGTTTACCAACGAACGGTACAGACCATGCAAGGCTTTGTGACGCTTCTGCTCTGTTGGGCGTGATACTTGGATCGTTCCATCTTCAACAGCTACCGAGATATCCCGATCTACCAGTTGAGTCAGTGTGCCCTTAGGTCCTTTCACCGTTACTACGTTCTGGTCATCGACCGACAGTGTAACGTTGCCTGGCAGAGCAATGGGTTTCTTACCTATACGTGACATTGTTCAGATCAGATTAATAAACGTAACACAGCACTTCACCACCTACATTGAGCGTTTTCGCTTCTTTGTCAGTCATCACACCTTTCGAGGTCGAGATGATTGCTACACCCAATCCGTTGAAAATACGGGGCAGATGATCGGCACCACGATACTGACGCAGACCTGGGCGGCTGACACGCTGAAGATCTACAATGGCCGACTGTTTGGTTGTCGGATTGTACTTCAGCGCGATTTTGATGCTACCCTGTGGTGTGCTATCGTCGTCGAACTTATAATTCTGAATGTACCCTTTTTCGTAAAGTACCTTCGTAATCTCTTTCTTTATATTGGAAGCAGGAATCTCTACTACCCGGTGCTTGGCCCGGATAGCATTTCTGACGCGGGTCAGGTAATCTGCTATTGGATCTGTGTTCATTCTGAGTGTTGCGTTACTTGCAAACCGATAGTTCGCAAAATTACGGAAACTGAAATGTTACTTGTGAAACGACGTTTACCAGCTTGCCTTGGTTACACCAGGGATCTTACCAGCCGATGCCATTTCCCGGAACGTTACCCGTGAGATACCAAACTTCCGCATGTATCCCCGTGGGCGACCCGTTAACTTACAACGGTTGTGCAGCCGAACAGGCGATGCATTCTTTGGCAGTTTGTCCAAACCGATGTAGTCACCGGCAGCTTTCAGGGCAGCCCGTTTTACAGCGTATTTGGCTACCAGTGCTTCACGTTTCCGTTCCCGCGCTTTAATTGATTCTTTTGCCATGTCGATTTCTTATTGATTACCGCCTTTTGTGAACGGCATACCCATTGCTTTCAACAATTCGTAACTCTCATTGTCGGTATTTGCCGTCGTTACGAACGTAATGTCCATACCTGAAATACGCGCTACTTTATCGATGCTGATTTCTGGGAAGATGATTTGCTCCTGCACGCCGAACGTGTAATTGCCACGACCATCGAATCCTTTGTCGCTGATGCCTTTGAAGTCGCGAACCCGGGGCAGGGCTACTGACGTCAAACGGTCGAGAAATTCAAACATCCGTTCGCCACGCAACGTCACCTTTGCGCCGATCGGCATCTTTTCCCGCAGTTTGAAGTTAGACACGGCTTTCTTCGACATGGTAGGAACAGCCTTCTGACCAGTGATGGTCGTCAGTTCTTCAACACCTACATCGACAAGCTTTTTGTCAGCTACAGCAGCTCCGATACCTTTGTTGATGACAATCTTGCTCAGTCGGGGCACTTGCATGATCGACTTGTACTGGAATTTGTCTTTCAACTGAGGAACAACCTCATTCAAATATTTCTCTTTCAGTCTTGGCGTTGCCATTTCTATAGACCTTTTATTGTTTGCGGTAAGCGTCCGGGATAAAGTTGCCCGTCTTCTTAGAGAAGCGTTGCAGTTTACCCTTTTCGTTTGCTTTACGACCAGTGCGAGTTGGCTCTCCGGTAGCCGGATCGATCACCATCAGATTGCTGATGTGAACCGAACCTTCGGTCTTCACCAGACTACCTTGCGGGTTCGAAGCTGTAGGCTTCATGTGCTTCGTAATCATGGCGACGCCCTCAACGCGAGCACGATCTTTCTCCACAATTACTTCTTTCACGACACCGCGCAACCCTTTTGAGTTCCCACCAATGACAGCAACGGTGTCGCCTGCCTGAATGTGGAATTTATGTTTTGGAAGCGTTCCTTTCTTTTCCATCGTTTATAGTACCTCGGGGGCTAACGATACAATTTTCATAAACTGCTTCTCGCGCAACTCACGCGCTACGGGTCCGAAAATCCGGGTGCCCCGTGGCTCATCGTTATTGTTGAGCAGAACGGCAGCGTTGTCTTCAAAGCGGATATACGAACCGTCTTTCCGACGTATTTCCTTCTTCGTACGAACGACTACGGCTTTCGATACCGTACCCTTCTTCATGCTGCTGGACGACAGAGCCTGCTTTACCGTTACAACGATCTTATCACCGACCGATGCGTAGCGCTTACCTGTACCGCCCAGGACGCGGATAACCAGCACTTCTTTCGCGCCACTGTTATCGGCAACTCCTAATCTTGATTCTTGCTGTACCATGGCTTACTTCGCTTTTTCGATGACTTCGACTAAACGCCAACGCTTATTCTTGCTCAACGGACGGGTTTCCATGATGCGAACAGTATCACCGATTCCACATTCGTTATTCTCATCGTGTGCAGTCAGTTTCTTCGTCTTGTTCTGAAACTTACCGTACAGTGGATGCTTCACTTTACGCTCAATGGCAACAGTGATCGTTTTCTGCATCTTGTTGCTGGTCACCCGGCCGATGCGCTCTTTGCGGTTATTACGCTCCGTCGTGTCTGTGGTTACAGTAGCGGCAGCTTGGGGCTGTGCTACGGCTACCTGCTCTTCTGGCTGCGGAGTGGCTGCTTGTTGCTCTTCCATGTCTCTTGTAATTAGGATTTAGCGGTCAGTTCCGTGTTCAGACGAGCAACCCGTTTCCGGCTCTCACGGATACGCATTGGATTCTCGATTGGCGATACAGCGTGTGCGAACTTCAGTTTCAGCAGTCGATCCTGCTCGGCGTTAAGTTCCGTTCGTAGCTGCTCGGCCGTTAATCCTGTCAAATCTTCTTTTTTCATCTTGTTTGTCGCTTAAGGCTACTATTCCTGAACCTGCTCCTGGTAATCGCGACGGACGACAAACTTGGTCCGTACCGGCAGCTTCTGAGCGGCTAAGCGCAGTGCTTCCATACCCGTTGCCAGATCAACACCCGTTGCTTCAAACATAATCGTGCCGGGTTTCACGACGGCTACCCAATACTCGGGAGCACCTTTACCTTTACCCATCCGCACTTCAGCAGGCTTCTTGGTGATTGGCTTATCGGGGAAAATCCGAATCCAAACCTGGCCTTCCCGCTTCATAGCCCGTGTTACCGAGATACGAGCAGCTTCTATCTGACGGGCAGTGATACGGCCTGGCTCCAGCGATTTTATGCCGAAGGTACCGAAGGCTATTTCATGACCACGCGATGCGATGCCGGGAATCCGGCCTTTCTGCATCTTGCGGAACTTAGTTCTTTTTGGCTGTAACATTTCTGTTAAAAGGTTTACAGTTTACAGTTCAGTCAGTCTATCGTATAAACGATGAACTGTAAACTCGTTTATCGTCTCGGACCGCCACCGCCACGGTTACCACCCTGACCGCCACCGCCACCACGGTTATTACCGCCTTGGCCACCGCCACGGTTACCACCCTGACCACCACCGCCACGGTTGTTACCGCCACGGTCATTGCGACCACCACGATCGTTACCATCGCGGTCGCCACGTGGGCCACGACGATCACCACGGTCAGCCGGACCAGCCGAACGTTCGTTAGCCTGCGCCTGACTCATCATAGCGGCTGGTGACAGATCACGCTTACCGTAGACTTCGCCTTTAAAAATCCACACCTTGATGCCGATTTTTCCGTAGACCGTTTGTGCTTCCGAGATAGCGTAATCGATGTCGGCGCGGAGTGTGTGCAGAGGAACACGTCCCTCCTTATACTGCTCCGACCGGGCGATTTCCGCACCGCCAAGACGACCCGACACCTTCACTTTGATACCCTGCGCACCAACCCGCATAGCCGATTGAATCGCCTGCTTCATAGCACGACGGAACGAGATACGAGCCTGTAGCTGCTGAGCAATTGCTTCACCAACCAGTTTGGCATCGATTTCAGGCCGCTTGATTTCGAAGATATTGATCTGGACATCTTTGCCCGTAATCTTCTTCAGCTCTTCTTTGATCTTATCGACCTCGCCACCGCCCTTACCGATCACAATACCCGGACGGGCTGTGTGAATAGTCAGCGTTACACGCTTCAGTGTACGTTCGATAACGACACGGGCGATAGCACCTTTCGGAATACGGGCTGCGATGTACTTACGGATTTTCTCGTCTTCAACAAGTTTATCCGCAAACTCTTTACCACCGTACCAGCTCGATTCCCAGCCCCGAACAATACCGAGTCGCAGGCCAATCGGATTAATTTTTTGTCCCATTTCTCTTATTGTTCGTTTTCTGAGGTAGATACTTCAGCGGGTTCGATGGCACCCTGTACTGTGCTATCGATCACAATCGTAATGTGGTTCGACCGCTTCCGAATCCGGTGACCACGACCCTGCGGAGCCGGACGAAGCCGCTTCAGCATTGGACCACCATCAACGAAAATGGTTTTTACATACAGGTCAGCGTCTTCAATCCGCTCATCGGCGTTTTTCTGCTGCCAGTTAGCCACGGCCGACAGCAACACTTTCTGTAGCGTGGCTGCACCAGCCTGTGGCTGAAATTTCAGAATACCCAGCGCCCGGCTTACCCGCTGACCACGAATCAGGTCAGCGATCAACCGCATCTTACGGGGCGACGTGGGCACATCTTTAAGTTTTGCTACTGCTTCCATTGTTTTCAGTTTTTAATTTGTAGTTTGTTGTTCGTGGAGTGAGTATGATTTGATACAACTACAAACCACAAACTCTGAACTACAAACTGCTTATCGTTTGCCCTTGTCTTTCTTTGCAGTGTGCCCCCGGAAGTTACGCGTGGGAGAGAATTCACCCAGTTTGTGACCCACCATGTTTTCCGTCACGTACACAGGGATAAACTTATTCCCGTTGTGAACAGCGAACGTGTGGCCTACGAAATCCGGCGAAATCATGGACCGACGCGACCAGGTTTTGATAACCGATTTGCGGCCCGAGTCATTCTGCGTCTGAACCTTGTTGTCCAGACGGAAGTCGATATAGGGGCCTTTTTTTAGTGAACGTGCCATTTCTGTTGGTTTGTCGTTCGCAGCTCAGTGGTGTCTGGTGTTACCCATTACCATCAAACTACGATCTATTTTTTGCGTCGGCTGATAATCATGCTTTCAGAAGCCTTGTTCTTCTTGCGGGTCTTCTGACCTTTAGCGAACTGGCCATTCCGTGAACGGGGGTGTCCGCCCGAAGCCCGGCCCTCACCACCACCCATCGGGTGATCGACAGGGTTCATCACCACAGCCCGGACGCGTGGACGGCGACCTAACCAACGGTTACGACCGGCCTTACCAACGACAACGTTCATGTGGTCGGGGTTCGATACAGAACCAACCGTACCCATGCATGTACTCAACACCCGGCGGGTTTCACCAGACGGCATACGCAGGATAGCGTACTTATCTTCGCGACCAACCAACTGAGCGTATGTACCAGCCGACCGAGCCATGGCACCACCTTTACCGGGTGTCAGTTCGATGTTGTGAACGATTGTACCGATAGGCATGGTGCTCAACGGCATGGCGTTGCCTACGTCTGGCGTCGAGCCTTCGCCCGACTGCACTTTCTGACCAACGGTGATACCCTGTGGAGCGATGATATACCGCTTTTCACCATCGGGATACTGCACCAGCGAGATGCGGGCCGAACGGTTGGGATCGTATTCTACAGTCAAAACTTCGGCAGGTTGGCCGACTTTGTCGCGCTTGAAGTCAATAATACGGTAATGCCGCTTATGTCCTCCACCAATGTAGCGCATAGTGCGGTGACCTTCGTTATTCCGGCCACCGGTTCTCTTCAGGGGCTCCAGCAGACTTTTTTCTGGCTTGGAGGTGGTTATTTCCGCAAAGTCGGGTGCCACGCGAAAGCGTGTACTCGGCGTTATTGGTCTTAGTTTTTTAACTCCCATGACTGTTTAAATGGTAGGGCAACGCCCGGTTTACAGGTCAGCGTAAATGTCGATTACTTCGCCTTCTGCCACCGTAACGATTGCTTTCTTGGTGGTTGGGGTCTTACCCGTCACAACGCGTCCGTTGATGTTTTTGCTGCGGTTCTTACCGTAAACCCGCATCGTGTTCACCGACGTCACATTCACACTGTACATTTTCTCGATCGCTTTACCGATCTCGATTTTGTTGGCTTTCTTGTCGACCTCAAAAGCATACTTTCCCTGCTTGTTCAGGTCCGTCATCTTCTCCGTGACGATTGGGCGTTTCAGTATGTTCATGTTCTTTGGTCGAGACTACTGGTTAAACAGCGTTTGAATAGTTGACAGCGCTGCTTCGCTGATCAGCAGTTGGTCGGCGTTCATCAGATCGTAGGTATTAACCTGCGCAGCTGTAGTCACCTTAGCTTTCTGCACGTTCCGGCTCGACAGTACAACATTGGCGTCGAGGTCGGGAAGAATCAGCAGTGTTTTACGACCCGTCAGGTTCAGATCATTCAGAAACTGAATGTAATCTTTCGTGCGGGGCGCTTCCAGTGCGATTGAATCGATAACCGAAATCTTCGATGCCTGCGCTTTCACGGCAAGTGCCGATCGACGGGCCAGCGACTTCACCTTTTTGTTCAGCTTGAAGCTATAATCCCGGGGGCGAGGTCCGAAAATAGTACCACCACCTACGAATACAGGTGATTTGGCGCTACCGGCCCGAGCACCACCCGTACCTTTTTGCTTCTTCAGTTTGCGGGTCGAGTGGGCGTTTTCAGCACGCTCTTTCGCTTTGTGCGTACCCTGACGCTGATTGGCCAGATACTGTTTCACGTCGAGATAAATCGCGTGCTGGTTCGGCTCGATACCGAATACCTCCTCGGGCAGCGTGACCGTTTTGCCTGTGTCGACGCCTTTGCTGTTATATACGATTACGTCCATGGCCTATTTCTCAATGATAACGTATGAATTTTTGGCTCCTGGAATCGAACCACTAACAACGAGCAGGTTTTGCTCAGACATGACACGCAGAATGCGCAGATTCTGCACTTTCACACGGTTGCCGCCCATACGGCCGGCCATACGCAGTCCTTTGAAGACGCGCGAGGGGAACGAGCAGGCACCGATCGAACCCGGGTGACGACCCCGGTTATGCTGACCGTGGGTCTGACCGCCAACACCACCAAACCCATGACGTTTCACAACGCCCTGGAAGCCACGACCTTTTGCCGTTCCGACTACGTCGACGAAGTCACCTTCGCCAAATACGTCAGCGGCCGTCAGCGTGTCGCCAAGGGTAAACTCTTTGTCAAATTCTTTGAACTCAACGAGTTTGCGCTTAGGCGTGGTACCAGCTTTCTTGAAGTGGCCCATCTCCGGCTTGTTGGTGTGCTTTTCTTTCTTCTCGCCAAAACCCAGTTGCACGGCCGCGTAACCGTCTTTCTCGACGCTACGGACCTGGGTGACGACACAGGGACCAGTCTCAATCACTGTACATGCCAGAGCCTGCCCGTCCGCATTGTACACGCTGGTCATCCCGATTTTCTTGCCAATTAAACCAGACATTTGTGTTTGTTTAAAGTAAGCAGGTGAAAAATGGTACTAAATTTCCGCATCGGACCTTCCGAATCGGGCCGCAAAAGTAGACATTATACCGGATCAATCCTATATCTGTCTCGCTATCAGGCTCAAAAACACATAAAAAAAGGTCGGGCGCGCTGCACCTGACCTTCTGCAACGAAGCGTTGTGCCATAACAGGGGCAACGTTGCTTCGTAAAAGTCAGATGTGGTTTCTGCCGGAGCGGACCTTCACCTAGCGTATGTGATTCCCTTAGATTCCGAGTTTGGGAGTGCAAAAGTAGTGATTCTCTGATAGAAACAAAAAAATAACACAGATAAAGTCGGAAGTAAGTCGATACTTTGTAACGATACGCTTTTCACATTGGCATAGTCTGAAAATGCCTACGTTTGTGACGACTGTATGTGCGCATACTATGACAGATTTTACCAGTAAAGTTGTCTTTATAACCGGTGCCGGATCAGGTATTGGCCGGGCTACGGCGGTAGCTTTTGCGAAAGCAGGCGCGCAGGTCGTCGTAACGGACATTAATGAGACAAGTGGTCAGCAAACGGTTTCTCTGCTGACCCAAGCCGATCGACAGGCTATATTCTTTCCCTGCGATGTGAGTTCAGTCAGTTCAATCAATGCAGCTATCAGTCAGACGATAGACACGCTGGGGCGCCTGGATATCGGTATCAACAATGCGGGTATCGGCGGGAAATACGGCCGCCTGCTCGATCAATCACCGGCTGATTTCGACCAGATCATGGCCATCAACGTCGGCGGTGTGTTCTACGGTATGCAGGCACAGGTTCGGCAAATGGTCAAGCAGGGTGGTGGACAGATTGTCAACGTAGCAAGCATTGCCGGGGTCCGCGGTATGCCGTTCGGTGCGCCTTATAGTGCTTCGAAACACGCCGTAATTGGCCTGACCAAAACAGCCGCTCTGGAATACGCGAAGCAAAATATTCGTATCAACGCTGTGTGCCCGGTCTACACCCACTCGGGCATGGTCGATGAGTTGATCCAAACCGCTCCGGGCATCGATGACAAAATGCGCCGAATGATTCCGATGGGGCGACTGGGGCAGCCGGAGGAGATTGCGCAAGCCATTCTGTGGCTATGCGCCGATGAGAATTCATTCATGACGGGGCAGGCGCTGCAACTCGATGGTGGCTTTACCGCAGGCTGATCAGGCCGTTCTAGGCGGGAAATACGTTTATCCAGTTTTCTTCGTGCTGACGCATAGCCGTCGCTTCGGCCTCTGATTTGTCGCCGTAGCCGCAGAGGTGCAATAAGCCGTGGGCCAGCACCCGGCGCATTTCCAGTTCCGGTGCAATGCCTAACTGCTGCGCATTGTCAGCGACACGATCGACACTGATAAAAATGTCCCCTTCAAGTTTGTCGTCTTCTTCACGCTGGTCGAACGTGATGATGTCTGTGTAATAATCGTGCTGCAAATAGTCGCGGTTGACCTGTAGTACATATTCGTCGGAGCAGAAAATGTAATTCAGTTCGCCGATTCGGTACCCTTCCTGGCTGGTCTGTTGCGTAAGCCACTGCCGGGTTTTCTGTTTATGCGGGAGTTTGTAATCGACATCTTCGTTGAAAAAGCGAATCATAGCGGACGGATCGGTACGAAATAAGTTTGTCCTTTACGGGCGATGCAGTAACGTTGCCGCAGCAAACCAATTACCTGCCTTACCCACAAAGATACCGTATGAAAGCTATTCAACTGAGCGAAACGCATCAGCCGGTGCAACTCATCGATGTACCTACTCCCTCACCCGGTGCTGATGAAGTACTTATCCAACTCCATGCAGCTGCCCTGAATCATCGTGACGTCTTTATACAGCAGGGCCTTTACCCCGGCATAAAACTACCGACTACCCTGGGTTCGGACGGGGCGGGTATCGTTACGGAGCTGGGAGCAAATGTCAACACTGTTCAAGCGGGCCACGAAGTCGTTATCAACCCGGGTCTGTACTGGGGAGCGAATCCGCGTTTCTACGGAGCAGACTTCCGAATCCTGGGGATGCCCGATAATGGTACTTTCGCCGAATACATCACTGTACCAGCCCAGTACGTCCATTCGAAACCCGCTCATCTGACCTTTGAGCAGGCAGCGGCCCTTCCGCTGACGGGGCTGACCGCCTGGCGGGCGCTGATGACTCGGGCCCGCTACCAACCCGGCGAACGGGTGTTGATAACGGGTATCGGTGGCGGTGCGGCCCTGTCGGCCATGCAGTTTGCCATAGCTGCGGGGGCCGACGTCTGGGTAACCTCCGGCGACGATGCGAAAATTCAGCGGGCTATCGAACTGGGCGCAGCCGGGGGTGTCAACTACCGACAGACTGACTGGCTGAAACTGTTGATGGCGCAGACGGGCGGTGGTCGGGCGGGTTACTTCGACATTATTATCGACAGTGCGGGAGGGCCGGGCTTCGCCAAGTTGATCGATGCTGCTGCCCCGGGAGGGCGCATCGTTTTCTACGGCGGCACAACTGGCAACATTACTGATGTTGTGCCACCGAAAGTATTTTTCAAGCAGCTCGATATCCTGGGTACGACGATGGGTACTGAACAGGAGTTTGCCGATATGCTCGACTTTATTGACGAACATAAGATCGTACCGATTATCGACACAACGCTTCCGCTGGCCGAGACGGAGCAGGCACTTCAGCGCATGGACGCTGGCAAACAGTTTGGCAAGATCGTGCTGTCGATTGCACGCAGCTGAGCGGTGACCAAATTAGTTTGGTCAATTTCGTGCTTACACAGTAAGTTTTTTGTCGGAATAACACCGTAAGGCAGGACTTATCCACAGGGCGATTGTGGATAAGTCCGCCTTGTTCACATTTGAGTACAGAGCAGACCGCCTACGCAATCTTCGATGAACTGCCGTATTTTTGCCAGATGGTTGAAACGGCTTCCTCACTCCTGCACACGCTGGCCAATCGGCTGGCCGTTCGTCGACAGAACGGATCGTTGCGGGCATTACGAGTCAACGAGGCCCTGGTTGATTTTAGCTCCAACGATTACTTAGGGCTGGCTCGATCGATACCCCTGCAAACGGCAATCCGGCAGGCGGAAGAACAGTACCCCGATTTGCGTAACGGAGCTACGGGTTCCCGGTTGCTGGCCGGGCAAACAACCCTCGTCGACGCCGTTGAGGTCGAACTGGCTCAGTTCTACCGGTCTGAGCACACGCTGATCTTTAATTCTGGCTACGATGCGAATATTGGGTTGCTGGCCTGCCTGCCTCAACAGGGAGACACGCTGCTTACAGATGAGTTGATACACGCCAGCATGATCGACGGGGCCCGGCTCAGTTACGCGCGTCGCGACCGCTTCCGCCATAACGATCTGGGTGATCTGGAAACCAAACTTCAGCAGGCCACCGGGCAACTATTCGTGGCCGTGGAATCGGTGTATTCGATGGACGGTGATTTTGCGCCATTGGCTGATCTGTGTACGCTGTGTGATCGCTACGGCGCGGCCCTGATCGTTGACGAAGCTCACGCATCCGGGGTGTATGGGCCCAACGGCGAAGGACGCGTGGTCGAGCTGGGTTTGCAGGATCGGGTGCTGGCGCGGGTGCACACGTTTGGTAAGGGAATGGGGGTACACGGGGCCGCCATCGCCGGATCGACACTACTGCGCGACTACCTGATTAATTTTGCCCGCTCCTTTATATACACCACGGCCTTACCTCCGCATAGCCTGCTGGCCATCCGTGAAGCGCACCGGCTGATTCAGCGTGATACGACCACCCGAACGCAGTTAACGACAATACTGGGTCATTTTCATGCACAGGTCATCAGGCAGCTACCCGATACGCGCTGGACAGACAGTTTGTCGCCGATTCAATGTCTGCTCGTCAGCGGCAACGACGAAGCCCGACGAATAGCTACGCTGGGGCAGCAGGCCGGACTGGATTTGCGCGCGATTCTCAGCCCGACGGTTCCGGCTGGTCAGGAACGTATTCGTATCTGCTTACATGCCTTTAACTCAGCCGACGAAATCGACCGGCTGCGAACGGTATTACAAATGGCTTTTCTAGCTTAATCATTTCATGTCATTACCGCATCAATTTATAGTCGCTGGCATTGGTACCGAAATCGGCAAAACGGTGGTTTCAGCCGTACTGACGGAAGCAGTGCAGGCTGATTACTGGAAACCCGTACAGGCGGGTGGGCTCGACGACTCGGACACCGACGCTGTCCGGCGACTGATTTCGAATCCGCACTCCCGTTTTCACCTCGAAGCCTACCGGCTGACCCAACCCATGTCGCCCCACGCGGCTGCGGCTGCCGATGGTGTAACGATCCGACTCGACGCGTTCCGACTGCCGCAAACAAGTAATGCGCTGGTTATCGAACTGGCGGGCGGGCTGATGGTACCCCTGAACGACCAGGACCTCAATATCGATCTGGTTGCGCAACTCGGCTTACCCGTGGTGCTGGTATCGCGCAATTACCTCGGCAGTATCAATCACACTTTGCTATCGGTCGCCGTTTGCCAGAGCCGGTCGATACCGATAGCGGGTCTGGTCTTCAACGGGCCGACGGTGCCAACCACCGAATCGCTTATTCTTAAATACACTCAGCTTCCGTGCCTGGGCCGCGTCGGGCAGGAAGCAACGATCACAACTGATGTCATTAGCCAATACGCCCAACAATTCCGCTGATTCACTCGCCGAACGCGATCAGCGGGTCATCTGGCACCCGTTTACGCAGATGCAGACGTCCCCACTACCCATTCCAATCGTCCGGGGAGAAGGGTCGGTACTGTACACAGCCGACGGAACGACTTACCTGGACATGATCTCGTCGTGGTGGGTCAATCTGCACGGTCATGCGCATCCCCACATCGCGCAGCGGCTCGCCGAGCAGGCGCGTACGCTTGAGCACGTCATTTTCGCCGGCTTCACGCACCAGCCTGCCGTTGAACTTGCTGAGCGGCTGCTTACTATTCTGCCCGACAATCAGGCCAAGATTTTTTACTCCGACAATGGGTCGACGGCGGTAGAGGTAGCCCTGAAAATGGCGTTTCAGTACTGGTTCAATCAGGGCAAGCCGCGCCGGAAGATAGTAGCCCTAACCGACGCCTACCACGGAGATACCTTTGGGGCTATGGCGGTGGGTGGTCGCAGTGCCTTCTCTGCGCCGTTTGCACCATTTCTGTTCGACGTCGATTACCTGCCGACACCCATTACGGGTCAGGAAGAAGCGACGCTGCAACTGGCCCGCGACTTGTTTACCGACGACGTGGCCGCGTTTATCGTTGAACCGCTGGTGCAGGGGTCAGGCGGTATGATTATGTACGAACCGGCTGTGCTGGATGCGCTGTTCCAACTGGCGAAAGAACATAATATCTTACTCATTGCCGACGAGGTAATGACTGGTTTCGGCCGGACGGGGCGCTTGTTTGCGTCAGACTATCTGACCGAGAAAGCCGATATGATGTGTCTGTCGAAAGGGCTGACGGGCGGCACAATGGCGCTGGGCGTGACGACCTGTTCACAGGCGATCTACGACGCCTTTCTGTCCGACGACCGAATGAAAACGCTGTTTCACGGCCACTCATTCACGGCCAATCCGTTGGCCTGTTCCGTCGCCCTTGCCAGTATGGATTTGCTACTGATGGACGATACGCAGCAGGCTATTCAACGCATCGCAGCCATCCACCGTCAGTTTGCGGAAACGATTGTCGGTCATCCGCGTGTCGCCGGGGTGCGGCAACGGGGTACATTACTGGCCTTTGACCTGAACGTTGGGGAGCAAACATCGTATTTCAACCACATCCGCGACTATGCCTACCAGTTTTTGCTGGAGCGCGGGGTGTTGATGCGACCGCTGGGTAATGTGTTGTACCTGATGCCTCCCTACTGCACTACCGATGATCAGTTGGCATACACCCACGAGCAGATTATGACGTTACTGGATAGCTTATAGTCTTAAACAGCATCCTCGCTGTTTGTCCTGTGGCAATAGCCAGGCGCGAAAAGCAAACAGCAAGGATGCTGTTTGAGACTATATTGGTCGAGCTGTCGTCTCAGGCCCGACACCACTGTCTGTTTCATTAGCTAACCGCCCTTGTTGTGTACTGGTCCATAACGTCGCTGGGGTGAATTTCCAGCACGTGAGCCAGCACGAGCAGCACAAGCGTACGCGACGCTATTTTTCGGGAGATACCCGCGATGGACGCAAACAGGTCGACGGTGATGCTGCTATGTTCGCCGAGGTGCTGCATTAGTTTATGCTCCTTATCGCCGTACGTAAACCGGATGGATCGTTCGGCCTGTTGCCCTTTTAAAATCTCACGCACTTCCCGGCTGGCCTGGACCGACTTATCGGCGACACGGACGTAGGCTTTCTTGTTGTCGGGATCGTTTTCCGGGTCGGGAATAATGTAATGGGGCCGCGTGGGGCTGGGCGGTACGCGAATCACCAGCACTTCCCGTTCGTCGTAAAGCTGGACGCGGTCGATTGTGTAGGAGATACGGGGGAAGCAGTATTTGTTGATCGCCCGGACGAGCAGGTACTCGTCTTCGTCGGCGTATTTGAGCCCTCGAATCGTCTTGTCGTCGGCCACTCCGATGAGCATGACTCCGCCGTATGTATTGGCGAAGGCGACGATGCCCCGGATAATTTTTTCGGGGTGATTTGTCTTCAGTTTGAACTCTAAACTACTACTCTCTCCCCGCTTGACCAGGTTCTTGAGTGCCTGATAGTCCATAACCGATGTGTTCATCTGGTTGAGTACTGACTGGTTATAAAGATACGAATTTCCCAATGACTTGTACATGTTTGCGCCCGATCTCTATTTTGCGCTAAAAAGTAACCGCAGGACGGCCAACTTTTCCCGGAAACATTCCGTTAGTATCGGAAATGGTCAGCGAGTTGACCTATTGCTTTGCAGTAGCGTTTAGGCACATACCGCCGACTGATTTGCAGTTGTTTGTCTTACTCAGAAAACACAAAAATGCTGGTAAACATTGCTCTGGTAGTTGGGACTTTTCTGTTTATGGAAGGGGTAGCCTGGTTCACACACAAGTACATCATGCATGGTCTTTTGTGGAGCTGGCACAGCGATCACCACAACCACCACAAGGGATTTTTCGAAATAAATGACCTCTTCGCTGTTGTGTTCAGCGTCGTTGCTATAGGCCTGATCCTGGCCGGTGTCGAGATTCCTGAATGGCGATTTCTGGCCTGGATTGGCGCGGGCGTGACACTTTATGGGGTTTTTTACTTCCTGTTTCACGACGTAATTGTTCATCGCCGGGTAAAAATGAAGTTCGACACGAGTGGGCGGTACATGCAGCGTATCATGCGGGCGCATTACATTCACCATAAGGTACATACCAAAGAGGGGGCAGAGGCTTTCGGCTTTCTCTACGCACCCAAACGCTACGACCGGGCGGTGAAAGAGCCGAAACCGGTTGCGACGCACGAGCAAACTAAATAGTCAGAGCAAGAGACAGTTAGCCGCTGTCTCTTTTTTTATACCGGTCGTTTAGCAAACCAGGGCTTTTCCACTTCGAGCTGACTGGCCAGCCGGAACAGCATTACTTCGTCGCCCATGCGGCCCGTAAACATCACGCCGATGGGCAAACCACCCTCCGACCAGTGCAACGGTACCGACATCGAGGGTTGACCGGTCATGTTGGCGATTACCGTGTACGAGATATAGCCCAGCGACTTTTCGGCCAGTTCGGTAATCATTTTGGTGCCTTTCAGGTATTTCAGTCCATTCATCGCATCGACCAGTTTCATCGTACGTTCTTCAGATACTGAATTCTGGAACTCGCCAATTCTGATCGGTGGACGGGGCAATGTAGGCGTCAGGAAGAGGTCGTACGTTTCGTGAAATTGACCCATTGCCCGGTTCAAACTATTCCAGCGACGTTTCTGATAGGCAACGTCAGCGGCCGTAAATCCTTCCGCCAGTCGACCGAGCGCCCACGTATTCAGTTCCACGTCGTCGCGCCGGACGGGTCGTCCCAGATACTGACTGATCTCCCGCAGGGTGGCCGCTGTTTCGCTCAGCACATTGACGAAAAAAGCTTCTGTGACCAGTGTTTTCTCGTACGGCAGAGACACTTCTTCGACAGTGTGGCCCAGCGTTTCCAGCAGTTGAGCCGTCTCGCGCACCGCTTTTACGCATGCTGAATCGGTGGTCTGCGGTGAAATAAGGTGCTGTGTCGAGAAGGCGATACGCAGCTTACCCGGCTCCCGGTTTACCTCGTCTGCGTAGGGTCGCTCCGGGGGCGCAATCCGGTACGGGTCGCCGGGGTTGTACCCGGCAATGGCATCGAGCAGCCCCGCACTGTCGCGCACGGAACGGGTGAGCGCATGACCGATGACCGCGCCGTTCCAAAGCTCACTGTAATTCGGCCCCAGCGACACGCGCCCCCGTGAGGGCTTCAGGCCGAACAACCCGCAGCAGGACGCCGGAATACGAATCGAACCACCCCCATCGCTGGCCGTTGCCGCTGGTACAATCCCTGCTGCCACCGCGACCGCCGACCCACCACTCGATCCGCCGGGCGAATAGGCCGTATTCCACGGATTACGGGCCGGACCATACAGCTTCGATTCCGTATAGGGCGTTAGGCCAAATTCAGGCGTGTTGGTTTTGCCGAATAGTACCAATCCCGCCCGTAGCAGTCGGCGGACGGTATCGCTGTCGGCAGGGGAAACAAAATTGGCATAGGCCCGACTGCCCGACTTCAAGGGGGTTCCGGCCCAGCCCAGTTCAAGATCTTTAAGCAGAAAGGGTACACCACGAAACGGCGCGTCGGCGGGCAGATGCCTGGCTACTTCGCGCCCTTTTTCATAAAGTGGCGTTACGATGGCATTCAACGTGGGATTGACGGCTTCGGCGCGGGCAATGGCCGTAGCCAGCAGTTCATCCGGGCTTACGTCACCGGTCTTTACCAGTTCGGCAAGGGCGGTGGCATCGTATTGGACGTACTCCTCGAATGGAAGCGTTTTTGAGGGCAAATTCATCAGTGCGTCGGTGATTGGTTCAGGGCTAACGGATGGATGCAAGGTTCACTTTTTCCGTCATTTATCCATACCTGACCACCACAGCCTGTCCTGCTATTTCGCAACTACGTCTTTACCGGCTTTACTGGTATCGATCAGATGGTCGCTGGCATGGCTGGTCAGCACATCGCCGAACCAGCGTACCCGCTCCGCCCGACCGGCCGGATCACCCGTTTCGAGCAGGCGAATGCCACCGGGCGTATCAACCGTTGGGGTTTCCCATACGACTTGTAAGCCTACCCACGCCAGCGCTTCGTTCAGCGGTTCTTCGAGCGCCGTATGACCAAAAATGCACAGGGCAAAGTAATCCGCTAATCCTTCACCCGCTACCGACTCGGCAACAGCCCGGTAATCGTCCAGCGTGTACCCCACAAATGGCTTACCGAAACGGACCCACATCTGCCGCATCACGTCATCGAGCGAACGGGCGTGTTTGGTCAACCGGCGAATGTGCAGGTCGAGCATCAGCGCGGCAACAGCGCCCTTGTGGTAGACCGACACTTTCCGATCAGGAACGCCTTTCTCGTAGCCATCGAGCCATAGATCCCACGATGATTCGGTCAATGACTGAAACGCCCGTCCGTTATTTTCGAAATGGCGTTTGAAAACGACCTGTAATTCTTTCAGATAAGCCTCATCGTCGAACACCCCGGACCGGCGCAGCATCAGATCGCCATAGTAGGTCGTAACCCCTTCGGCCACGAAACAGGTATCGAAATAGTTTTCGCGGGTAAAGTCGTACGGCAGCAGTTCGGTGGGACGGATACGAATAATATTCCAGGCATGAAACAGCTCGTGCGACGCCACGCCCAGCAGGTCATTGTACAGGCCAGCACCCTCGTCAGCCGGTCCCAGTACGAGCACCGTCGAGTTGCGGTGTTCGACGCCGTGATAATACGCCACCGGCAGCACCAGCGTCAGAAAGTGGTAATCGCCCTCCGGAAACTCACCGTACATGGCCACCTGCTGCGCGGAGAAACGGGTGAAATCGTGCACGATACGGTCGGCGTCAAAAGCGGGTTCGCCGTCGGTCCGCCAGCCGCCCTGAATCCAGACGTGGAACTGCGTTTTCTGCACCTCGTACTGTATATGCTGCAAACCAGGCGCGGCAATGAGCGGGCAATCGACCAGTTCGTAAAAGTCAGCCGCCTGTAACTGCACCGGTCCAGCTGTATTCGCTACAGCATCGACGCGTTTCAGCCCACAGGCGACAGTCCAGTTACGGGGAATAGCCAGATCAAGTGTACAGGCATCGTTGATATGCCCTTCTGCGTACAGGCATAGATTCACCGGATTGACGTACAGCAATGACTCATCGATGAAGCTGCTGCCCGCATTGAGTTGATGAGCGGCCGGAAGCAAGCTATAAAAATTATACCGGGCAATGATCGACGTACCGGTTTTGGTAATGACCCGCCAGCGATCTTTCGTGATCTTGCGAAACGGTAGAGGTTGCCCCTGTTCATCGGTGATCGCGAATCGCTGTATGTTTTTGGCAAAGTGCTGCAACTCGTACCGGCCAGGTCGCCAGGCGGGTAGCTGAAGTTCGACGACGGACCCCGGCACAACCTGCGACAGTTCGGCTTCGACAGCAATATAGTGCGGCAGTTCAGGGTCGGCAGACAGGCGATAGTGCATGGCGAAATGGCGTAATTCGGTGAGCAGATACGAGTCAATAACCGGCGTTGCTGGCGAAAGGGTTTCCCAAAAGTGACGGTCTACCCCCGTATACGACCGATTTGAGCAACCAAAATCGCCTTTATACGCTACTTCGCTGGCTGACAGGTGCTAATTTCACAACAGACGTTTGCTTAAACCGAAGCGTTCTGCTATTTTTGCGGACTCATTTCGGAACTCAGAAGTTTTTAGGCAATATAGATCATGAAAAGAACGTACCAACCATCGAACCGGAAGCGCAAAAACAAGCACGGTTTCCGCGAGCGGATGTCTACCGCCAATGGCCGCCAGGTGCTGGCCCGCCGTCGTGCTAAAGGTCGCTGGAAGCTGACCGTCTCGGACGAGAAAAAAGGCGATCGCTTTAAAGTTTAATCCCCGGTTTCTGGTTCGTCGTTCTGCGTCCTGCCGGGCGCTGAATGTCAACCTATTCGTATGCGGCAAACCTTCACGAAATCGGAGCGGCTTTGCAGCAAGAAAATTCTGGGTGAACTCTTTACGAAAGGTAGTACGGCCGTTGGGACGTTCTACCTTTTTCCGTTTAGACTGCTTTACCTGAACAAGCCCGAAGCCGCCGGGATGATGCCTGCTATCGTTATTACGGTACCCAAACGACAGTTCAAGCGGGCCGTCGACCGCAATCTAATCCGTCGGCGCGTGCGTGAGGCTTATCGGCTCAACAAGCACCTGCTCACCCCCCCCGCCGGTCGCACCCGCCCCCTCCCGACCCACCTCGCCCTGCTTTATACGGCCAAGCAGATTATTTCGTTTGAGGAGATAGAAAAAGGTATGAAATTAGCCATACAGAAGTTGTAGTTTAAGGTTCGTAGTTTGTTGTTCGTGGTTCGTAGTGGTTGATCGGCCGCCGGATGTACTGTTGGAACAACTACGAACAACAAACTATAAACCACAAACTATCACCTCCCATGCACCTCAGCAAACGTTTGACGCTTTTTGCCACGGCCGGACTCGTAGCGGGCGGTATCAGCTTATTTTCGTTCAGAAACGACGACCGTTTCTTCGAGATCGCCCGGAATCTCGACATCTACGCGACGCTGTTCAAGGAGCTGAACATGTATTACGTCGACGAGATCAACCCCAACCGGATGGTGAAAACCAGCATTGACGCGATGCTGAAAGGGCTTGATCCCTACACAAATTTCTACGCCGAAGACGAGATCGAAGATTACATGACTATGACTACCGGCCGCTACAACGGTATCGGTGCAGTTATCGGGCAGCGGCAGAGCAAGAACATCGTGCTGATGATCTACGAAGGTACCCCCGCTGAAAAATCGGGGCTACAGATTGGCGACGAGATTCTGAAAATCGATGGGGTCGACCTGAAAAGCCGCAAAGATGCCGATGCAGGCAAGCTCATCAAGGGGCAGAACAACACCGCCGTGAAGCTGTCGGTGAAGCGTTACGGCGTAACGACCCCGGTTGAGGTAACGGTGACGCGCGATGTGGTAAAAATGACCAACGTGCCTTACTACGGTATGCTGTCAGACGATGTGGGCTACATCGACCTGAAAGACTTCACCGCGACGGCGTCCCGGGAAGTACGCACAGCGGTGCAGGAGTTGAAGGGTAAAGGCATGAAAAAGCTGGTGCTCGATGTGCGGGAGAACCCCGGCGGGCTGCTCAACATGGCCATCGACATTTGTAACATCTTTATCCCGAAAGATTCGGAAGTCGTAACGACAAAAGGCAAGGTGACCGAGTGGAACAAGACCTACACGGCCATGAATGCCCCGATGGATCTGGAGATTCCGATCATTGTACTGACCAACAGCCACAGCGCGTCGGCGGCCGAGATCGTGTCGGGTGTGATTCAGGATTACGACCGGGGCGTACTGATCGGGCAGCGGACGTACGGCAAAGGGCTCGTGCAAACTACCCGTGAACTGTCGTTCAACACCAAATTAAAGATCACGACGGCCAAATATTACATCCCCAGCGGGCGGTGCATTCAGGCCATCGACTATAGCCATCGCAACCCCGACGGGAGCGTGGGCAAGATTGCCGATTCACTGCAAACGGCCTTTAAAACCAAAGCCGGTCGGACGGTATACGACGGCGGGGGTGTCTTGCCCGATATCGTGACGGAGAATCAACTGGCCGCACCGATTGCCCAGAGCCTGACCAACAAAGGATTGATCTTCGACTATGCGGTGAAATACCATCACGACCATCCGACGATCAAACCAGCCCGCGAATTCCGCCTGACCGACGCTGAATACGCCGACTTTACAAAGTGGGTATCCGATAAAGAATACGACTACACGACGCAGGTGGAGAAAGATCTGGGTTCGCTGGAAGCGTCGGCGAAGAAGGAAAAGTATTTCGATCTGATTCAGGATCAGCTTAAGTCGCTCAAGACCAAGATGTCGCACAGCAAAGATGCCGATCTGATGACATTCCGCAACGAAGTCCGTGCTTTGCTCGATGAAGAAATTGCCGGGCATTATTACCTGCAAAAAGGCATTAAAGAATCGTCCTTCGCCGATGATACCGAGTTGAAGGCGGCTCTGGCGCTGTTCAACGATATGAATCGGTACAACTCGATTCTGAAAAAGAAGTAATCTGTGCTTATTCTCTCCATCGATACATCAACTACGTCTTGTTCCGTTGCGCTGCATCAGAGCGGGACGCTACTGGGGTGCTACGAACTGTTTGTCGAGCGTACGTCATCGGCCATGCTGACCAGCCTGATCGATGATGTGGTGCGTCAGACGGGTTTTGCGCTCACTCAGCTCGATGCCGTAGCTGTCGCGATGGGGCCAGGTTCGTATACGGGTCTGCGGATTGGTGTCTCGACGGCGAAAGGGCTGTGTTTTGCGCTCGACAAACCACTGGTTGCGGTGAATACGCTGGCGGCCATGGCCGAGCAGATTCGCGGCTTTTACCCCGCCGACACGCTGCTTTGCCCAATGATCGACGCCCGACGGATGGAAGTCTACTGCGCGTTTTACGACACGGCCGGCGAAGAGCGGGTACCGACTAAAGCTGAAATTATCGACGCTGATTCGTTCGGTGAGCAACTCGCGCACCACCCGGTCGTTTTCTTCGGCGACGGTGCCGCAAAGTGCCGGGCCATGCTGGGGAAGCACCCGCAGGCTCTGTTTACCGAGCAGGTTGTTGCGCCCTCCGCCCGCACAATCGGTAAGCTGGCAACGCCCCTGTTTGCCGCCGGACAGGTCGAGAACCCAGCGACCTTCGAGCCGTTCTACCTCAAAGATTTTATGACGACGCAGCCGCGTAAGGTGGTTGTTTAAACACAGAGGAAACAGAGGTTCACACAGAGCACACAGTGTTGATTGTTCTCTGATTTCTCCGTGTAAACCTCCGTTTCCTCTGTGTTTAAACCCGAAAAAGGTTGTTGTTTTGCGGGTATGAAACATACGCTTACCCTACTCTTACTGAGCATTGGCCTGACGGCTTTCGGACAGGCTTCGGTCGCTTACTACCCATTCAACAACGTCGTGTCAGTCAGCAGCAACGCCGACCGTGCGTTCTGGGTCGATGCCCGTGTGCAGACCAACACCGTGTTCGGCTCGCTCAGCACGACATTCTGCCCAATGGTCAACATCGTTCGAAAAGAGCGGATCAACTATTACGCCGGACTAGGCATCCGGGCCAATTTCCTCAACGGACTGGACAGCCGCGACATTCTGGAAGGGTATTCACTGCATGTCGGGGCGCGGGCGCACGTACCGTTTGTGCCAAACCTGCGGGTCGCTGTCGAGATTGCCCCGTACTCGCGCAAGGATTTTAAAGTCGGCGTGCTACAGTCGTTTCTGGGGATTGCCTACCAGTTCGCGAAGAAGCCAAAACCGCTTTAACTGTATTTTGAGAGCGATTAGTAAAAAAATTTGTCATCCTGAGCCTGCGAAGGATCTTCGGCAATAGCATACAAACACGGGCTACCGAAGACCCCCGCTCCGGCGGCCCCGTTCTGTCGTCGGGATGACAAAAAATCAACATTACAACAACTCTATTTCGCTCCGTCGGCCTTGGCCCAGTTGGTCGCCAGCGTACCGATACCGATACCTAGCTGCGAACCGGCGTCGATGCTGAACCGGTACTGCGTTCCCGCGTACAGCGTCGAAATAATCGCGGCATCACTCTGCTTTTTCAGCCAGGTCGTTTCTACAGGGAATAAATACGTCAGAATGGTGTTGGCGGCTGCGGACTGGGCCGCGTGATCGCTGACATAGGCCGGGCTGTTGGGCATCAGCACCGACGTTTTGATCTGCGTATCCAGCTGCGCCGGGCGGGGTACGAAGTAAGTATATTTCGCCTGCCACCCGGTCGTCGTCACGTCGTGCAGGGCGCGGTTGAGTACGGCATACGTCCGGGCCGCGCGGAGTTCGTTCTGATGGTCTTCCTGAATCAGTTGCTCGGCAATCAGATTCCAGTGGCCGGCAATTGTGTACGTCGCCAGTCCATCGTTCCAGTAGTCGGCGGTGGCCCACTGATCGCGGGTGCGGCTGTCGGCAACGGCGCGAACTTCGGTTAGGCTGGTCTGAAAAGCCGTCGTGTTGGTCAGGGGTGGCGCTACGGGTGCCAGGCGGGTTACAGCCGTCGAGTCGAACCACGTTTTGACCCGGCCGGCCAGCGGCCCCACCGGCACCCGCGCCGGAATCTCCAGACTTTGCCACGTCACGTCGTACGGTGCTTTCGCTTTCAGACTCGTCCAGGTATCAGCACTATTGCTGAATCGGTCGGTACGGGCGCGATTCAGTGCCACTGCCACGACCGCAGTTGCCAGCGTTTCGGCCGCCTTCACATCACTCGCCACGTTGATTCCCGCCCAAAGCTGACTCTGCTTATGCTCCGTCGCCTTCGCCTTTATATAGTCTGCTTCGTTGGGAAAGAAATACGTCAGTATCTGCGCTGACGCTTCAGCAATAGCGGCTCCCTCTGAAGGATAAGACGGCACATCGGCGACAGGTACCCGCGTTATGATATTCTGCCGGTTGAGTGATGGCCGGTTGTACTGGTATTTCGCCCGCCAGGCCACCACCAGGGCGTCGTACTGCGCAGCACTTAGCAGCGCATACAACCGGGTGGCAAACGGCAGACTGGCGACGGGAGCATTAGGATCGGTTGCCAGATATTGGCCTGTCACGTCGTTATAGACGGGGGCTGTGTTGTACTTGGCGACGAGTTGCCGGGCAATTTGATTCCAGCGTACCACACCACCCTGCCCCCAATAGTTGACAGCCGTATTCTGCTCCGGTGTCGAGGTCAGCATTCCGTTTTTCACCGATGTCAGTTCCGTTTGATACGCGTCTGATGTGATCGCAGTTGGTGTAGGAACTGTGATACTGCCCGCTGAAGACAATAAAACGGTGCGCCATGTACCCCCATCCGCATCGGTTGTTGCCGGTTCAAAGTAAGGCAATACGCCTTCGCTGATTGTATTTTCCTTACAACCCGTCAGCCCCGTCCCTACCAGTAGCAGGGTCAGGCACAGGTTGCGTACCAATGAAGTATAAGTCATGCCCGGATTCCGGTTGGATGTGCTTAGTTACCGATGATGATACCCCCGTTCAGGCGGGTCGATTTGCCGATGTTCTGACCTTCGAGCGTCGTGCTGTAGCCAAAATTCAGACCCAGCCGCCCGACGAGCCGGAGAAACAGAGTGCCGCCCACTCGCCGAAAGCCAATTGCGTTGGTTGGAAACGGAATGCCGGGTCCGATGTCGGTACCGGCGGCATAGGGCGTCTGCTGCTGCCCCCACACATCGATATACACTCGTTTCGTAGCGTAACCCGTCCGGACGATGAACTCCGCTACGTCAGGCACGTTGACTTTCATCCCGCTGTTGGGATTGACCTGACTGGGATCGTATACATTGACGATCCGGTCGAGCGTAACGGGGCCACGGCGGATGTAGCCAGCCTGCCCGGTCAGGAAAAAGCCACCCGATTTATAGTGCAGCATGGTGCGCCCGTCGATATTTTTAGAGCCCTGCCCCAAGGCCAGCATGTTATCGTTGACATAATTCTGGATCGGCATCGAATAACCCAGCGCGAACAGCCACGACAGCCGCGACTTACCGAACTTATAGTCGAACGCTTCCCAGCGCAGCGCGGCCGTAACATCCTGGAACCCTTCCTGTTTGGGCTGATACCCCGCGCTGGCTTCGGTGCGTACGTAAGGGGCCGTAACAATCAGATCGAGGTCGTAGCCCAATCCGTAAATACCGTACAGATTGACCGCCTGTGTGGTAACCGTACCCAGGTTTGGATCACGGAAGGGCGTGGTCCCCCGGTAATAGGTGTTGTAGGTTTCCTGCGAATAGGTGACGGCCAGACTCGCTTTACGGTCGCCTTTCATAAAGCCATCCATCAGTCCCTGCGCCGTCGCCAGACGCGGCAGTTGCACACACAGAACGATCAGGCTAAGTCGGATAAGTTGTTGCATAGGCACATTGTAGGAACGTAAAGGTACATGATCCCGTACATCTGCCGATGAACTTTACCCGATTAATACGGACCCAAAAATGGCTGAGTCCGCCCGGATGTAACACTACACCCGGGCGGACTCAGCTACTAGTTATCCTGTTTTTTACAGACCCGAGCCGTCCGCTTTGCCACGCGCCACGGCGTATGAACCGATATTTTTGCCGCACACCAGGCCCACTTCGCAATCGAAACGGTAGTGAATCAATCCGTACATCCGTGACGTAGAAGCTTCGTTCGCCTTTGCCGTGAATGTATCCGTTTGTTCCGGAAAAATGCTGCTCAGCACGGTAGCCGCAGCACCGGAAAACGTAGAATGGCCTGATGTGTACGAGGGAAAATTGGGCAGGCCAACCGACGTTTTCAGCCCGTACTGCTGCGGCCGGGGATAGTAATAGTAGTACTTGGTTTCCCAGCAGCAGATACCCGCATCCATCAGTGTGGTACCGACCAGTGCCAGCGTGCGGGCCATACGCACTTCACTGTAGCGGGCTTCCTGCCCGGCGTTGGCCGCGATGCGGTGCCAGTGGCCGGGGGGAGTGTAGCTACCGGCGCCATCAGACCAGTAATTGGCGATACGGGCCTGCTCACGGGTTTGCGATTTCTGAATCGCCCGTAGTTCATCAAGATTTTTGGTAAACTCAGGGCTGTCGATAGCCGGGGGTGCTGCAGGCCGCAATTTTTCCAGCGTAGCCCGGTCGAAATTCCAGGTAGTCACGGCTCCATAATTAGGCAACATAGGTGGCCGGGCCGGACTTTCCTGACTTACCCAGGCCGTCAGTAACCCACGTCCTTTGGCCGCTTCGATCATGCCAGCCGTGAGCGTCTGATTGTTAGCCGCACTCATACCATCAGTACGGGCGCGGGCCATCACCTTAGCCGCTACCTGACCGCCCAGATCGTTACCCGCCGTTAGCTCCCCCGGCACGTTCATACCTGCCCATAGGCGGCTATTGCGGTGTTCGGCCAGCTTGGCGTCGAGGTAAGGAACTTCACCCGGAAACATGGCCTTCAGCACCGTATACGACGCCGTAGCCACCACCGCATCCTCCGACGGGTACGTGGGAATGGCCGATACGGGCAGGGCTGTCCGTACCGTAGCATCGACTTTAGACGGTGCCGTGCGGTTGTACTGGTACTTGTATTTCCAGGTAGTTACCAGCGCATCATACTGGGCAACGCTCAGGTACGCCAGCGCACGGGCCGAATAGGGCGGGTTGGCAAACGGGAATCGCGGGTCTGCCAGGGGGTTAGCCGCATCCGGCACCGGGTATTTGCCATCCGCGTTCGATGCAGGCGGCACATTATAGCGGGCGGCCAGTTCGCGGGCGATTTCGTTCCAGCGGAACACGGCTCCTGCTCCCCAGTATACCACGGCCTGCTGTTGCTCGGCGCTCAGCGATGTCGATTGCTCTTTCAGACTCGACAACTCAGCCTGGTACGCCGACGAGGTCGTTGCGGTGGGCGCGGCCAGTGTCACATCAGCAGGCGACGTCAGCACGTAGGTTTTCCAGGTCCCCGCATGTTCATCGACACTGGCCGGCGTGTAGGCCAGTGGCTGTGCTTCGTCGATGGTTTTATCGCAGGAAACCAGCACGGCCGATACGCTCAGCAGCCCCAGACTTCCTGTAAGTATAGACGCAAAAAATCGTTTCATGATTGTTCAGTTGTATTGGTTACCTGACGGCGAACTGGTATAGAACTCCCACCGTATAGCTGGTGCTCTGCCCGACGTTTAGCCCATCGACGACATAGCCGACGCGGGCGTTGACGCCGATGTTGCGGGGTTGAATTTTACCGTACCAGCCTACCAGTGTTGCCTCCATATTGTTCGTTGGAAATGGCATATCGTTCCGGCGAATATTATCACCACTCAGGCAGGCCTGCCGTTCGGCAAACACCTCCGTCTGCCACCCCCGGCGCAGCACGCCCAGCCGCACGGCCGCATCGTACACGTTCGGCACGCTCACCTGGTTGGTGTTGTATACCCGATCGTCGGCCTGATACGAGTCCCGGTCAATTTTCATCGTACTGCGCCAGCCGTACGAACCGTGCGCTGTTACATACAGCCCCGTCTTGGGATGCTTGTAATTGGCCAGCAGTCGCCCCGTCAGCGTCCGGCATTGCAGCCCGATCGACATCGGCAGAAAATCAGGGACGTAATTACCGACGGGTATCGACCCACCCACGATAGCATTGAGCGAAAAGCCCCCCGCCCGGATTGCTTTGACTTTCACCCAGGCCGACAGGTCCTGCACACCTTTCTGGCCGAGCAGGTTACCCGCGCTGGTGCTGGTCCAGACGTAAGGCAGACTCAAAATCAGGTTGACCCGGTTACTGATCCCGATAGCAGGCATCAGCATGGCGCTCTGGGTCGTGTGAGTGCCGATATTCAAGTTCTCCCGCTTCAGCGAATTTTCCCAGTACTGATTCCATGTGCTGTACCCATACATACCGGCAACACAAACCGAGTTCTTCTTCATATAAATGGCATCGTGCGGCATCTGCGCCCACGTTAATCCCTGAACGAGCAGGATAGCCAGTAATCCAAGTATATATTTCTTGTTCATTGCGCTTGCAAACAGATTGATTCGGAAAAAAGCAGGTCCTTAAAACCAGCGTGATGCATTGACCCGCTTCAGCGCATCGGCAAGGGCCGCATCGCCATACCTGACGACCAGCGGATCGATGGCTGGAATACCCCTTGTGTATTCACCAAACAGACAAACCGGATAGGGCTGACATGCCCCGCGATAATCCCAGCCGGGCCATAACCAGATCAGCCACCGATAATGTGCCCGTTACCAGATCGGTACATGACTACGAACGACATCGTTGATTACCTGGGGGGGGGTGAAGCGGTAAACGCCATTGGCATACACAGCCATCAATTTGATAATCGACGCACATCCCTGCAATGCCAGACTTACCCCCTACGCTACCATCAATCGACTGAACCGACTGATCGACGGGCTTGACGATGACGTAGCCCTGACCAGTTTTGTGCGTCGATGAACGTTGCCGGTTACCGGCCCGCCAACGACGCAGGTGTGGTGAAATCGGCTGAATCAGTAATGACCAGATGAGCCCCGATAAAGGTGACAGACGTGTCTGCAGCCAACTGTTGCCTGGGCAGCAATCGACATCCTCCGCAGATACAGGAACGTGCCTGAGTAAACGACAACGCTGTTACCAGGATGCGACGAAGCAGCAGGCGATCACCTGTACATCCTTTACGCTTCGGGCGGGGGCGAATGAACGGGCAAAGCCCGGAGGGGAAAAACAAACGACACGTCGGCGATGCGCACGGTCGGTACCCGCACAGCAGGCAGAAACTGAAATAGCTGCCGGGGTGTGGGCGAGTATTCCTTGAGCAGGAATTTCAGAAAGCTATTAGCCTTGCGTTCTGTATCTGTCGAGTTGGTCAGGTGGTCGTTGAGAAACGACAGCAGATCGCTTTGCCAGAATGGCTTACGATCCGTTTCCAGCCCGGTAATATGCAACGTATCACCCGCCACGTTCAGGCTGACGACACTGTAATAGTGCCCACGGTGCGTAAACCCATCGGAGGCTGTCTGCTTAATGTCGATCTGATTATTCAGCGGAATATCGAACTCAACAAGACTATCGACGGAGCGATATACCCGCAGTCGTTCTGACAGATCATGTTCAGCCTTATACCACGCACTGATACCTACCAGCACATAAGCCAGTGCATGGCAGAGTAACAGAGCTGATAAACCAACTGAAACTATTTTTTTCACACTTCGTACATTAAGCCTCCAAAAATAGTAATAATATGCCACCAAATACGCCTATTCCACTGGTTATTTTTTTGGCAATTACTCATCAGCGATCGACTACGGCCCTTTAAGTAAAATTACGGTTGTCCTTGACGACCAGCTAGTACATTCATTGGTCATTACTGATGATGCCTGTTGAACGACCGAAACCTGCAATCAAAATGCGTGTTTCGTTGTTACACCCGTAACTTATGATCTTCGATAACCACAACCGTCCCATCACCTACCTGCGGCTGGCCGTAACTGATCGCTGCAACCTGCGGTGCTTTTACTGCATGCCCGAAGCCGGTATTCGTTACCTGCCCAAGCAGCAACTGCTGACCTATGAGGAAATGGAACGGCTGGTTACGGTGCTGGCCCGGCTGGGTGTATCGAAAGTGCGGATTACGGGGGGCGAACCCTTCGTACGCTCCGAGTTGATGGCCTTCATGCACCGGCTGGCGGCTATCGACGGTATCAACGACCTGTCGATTACAACCAACGGCGTCCTGACAGCACCGCACGTAGCCGACATGGCCGCGCTGGGCGTCAAGTCAATAAATCTCAGCCTCGACACACTCGACCGCGACCGGTTCCGGCAAATTACCCGGCGCGATGAACTACCGGCCGTGCTGCGTACACTCGACGCATTACTGAACGCTGGTATCGAAACCAAAATCAATGCGGTGGTGATGGATGGGCAGAACACACAGGATATTCTGCCGCTGACCGAACTGACCCGCGATCAGCCGATCGACGTGCGGTTTATCGAAGAGATGCCGTTCAATGGGGAAGGCAGCCACTACCCGGTACTGCACTGGACACACCGCCGGATTATGGACGAGATTCAATCGTTCTACCCCGATCTGACCAAAATTCCTGATCCGCTGTATTCGACCTCGGCCAACTACCGAATCCCGGGTCACCAGGGTACAGTTGGGGTAATTGCTGCCTTCAGCCGGACGTTCTGTGGCACCTGCAACCGCATTCGCCTGACGGCGCAGGGTACGCTAAAGACCTGCCTGTACGACGATGGCGTCCTCGACGTGCGGGACCTGATGCGCTCCGGTGCCACCGATACCGAACTGGAAGCCGCTTTCCTGCGCGCTTTCTCCCACCGCCCCGCCAACGGCTTTGAAGCCGAAAGCCAGCGCGCTACCGTCACCGAATCGATGGCGACGATTGGGGGGTAAAGGTTTGTGGTTTATAGTTCGTAGTTTGTGGTTACGCTTCCCGCCGTGACTGACGCAAGAGTATTACTGCCGCGTTAGCCAACGACAAACCACGAACTACGAACTCAAATAATCGTTTGTGAACAGTTTCGACACGTCGAAGTGCTGAATCAGCTCCCCGTCGGGATAGTTGAGCAGGCGGTTGCGAATGAGCCAGCCGATGAAGCCGTTCCAGATGTCACGGCGCATTACCCCCCAATTCCCGTCGGTATCCAGATAATAATCCGATGCTATCCGCTGACTCTTTTCCAGAAAATCCAGGCTGGTCAGCGTCGGGTGATTGGCTGTTTCCAACAGGATTCGGGCGGCTTCGTCGGGGTCACGGACGGCAAATTTGACTCCTTCGGCCGTGGCCGCCAGAAACCGACGCAGCGCATCGGCATTTTCGCTGGCCCAATTGTGGCGAGCCGCCAGCACCGGACTGTACCCGTACGGAATCTCATATTCGTCGAGTAAAAACTGGTTCAGCTGAATATCGCGCTGCTCGGCTTCGACACCTTCCCACGGCAGAAAGATCCAGGTGGCGTCGGCTTCATTAGTCAGCAGGGCATGCCAGATATCGAGTCGGGCGGGTTTGTGCGATACGAACTGCCCCCGCCCACCGTCGTTGATAATCATCTGCCGGATAATCTCGTCTTCGTACCGAGCACTATACGACGCATACACCTTACCATCGAGCCGACTGGGCCGATCAAGACCGCTCTGTTTCAGCGTCACGATGGCACTGGCATCGCGGGCCAGTAAAGCCGCTACCGCCACCATCGGCACCTCATTCGTCTGGAAACTGATAATACTTTCCGACGGGGCAACGGCCAGTTCTGCCTCGCCCTGCGCCACCCGCCGGGCCGGTGTTAGCCTGTAGTCGTCTGCATCGGGCGAAATAATCTCGACGTGCAGGCCCGCTTTTTCGTAGCTCCCGTTTGCCAGCGCAACGTAGAATCCGGTATGGTTGGTATTGGGCGTCCAATCGATGGCAAGACGAATTCGGGTAGGCATAGCAGGACTGAATTATAAAGCTACCTACCTAACGTCGGCTGGTTGGCAAGGTTTAGCACACGCCCTTAATTTTATTAGCAATCAAACAGGCAATCTATATACGTTACCAGGCCGAATTGCCCTTAATCAAAAACGTCCGCCCCTAGCTGAACTGGCCTTAACCAGCCTGCCGGAGCGGACGCGAATGAATATATATCGGGCGTTTATTTGCCGTCGAAGCTCTGGGTCATGTTACGGTACAGCGTTTTGGCACTCCACTGACCACCGGCAATGATCCGGCGAACCGTAAATAACGGCAACTGTTCATCACGACCATCGGCCAGGGTAAAAGCCGCGACATAACCACGCTTCTGAATTTCGGGCAGGGCCGCTTTGTTCCACAGGCCAAACGGAAACGCGAAGTACCGGACTGGCTTACCCGTAATGGCTTCCAGCTTTTCCTTTGGTTCTTCTAACTGGGTTTTCCACTGCTCGGGTGTCGTTAATTTCTTTACGTTCTGGTGATCCCAGGTATGTGCACCGATGGTGTGGCCCTGATCCGACAGGTCTTTGATCTGGGTCTTATCCATGTAGTGCTGTTTCCCGCGCCGGCCAATAGCGACCGTCATGATGTAGAACGACGCTTTGAATTTGTGTTTGTTCAGAATGGGCAGGGCCGTCGTGTACTGATCGAGATCGCCATCATCGAACGTCAGCATAACCGGCTTCGACGGCAGGGCCGCCCCAGTCGTCAGGTAAGCATATAGCTGATCGGGCAGGATGGGGTGAAAACCACTGTCGGCCAGCATCTGCATCTGATCGGTGAAGGCCTGCGTCGGGATGATGTAATCGCGGGCACCTTTCGAGTCGCTGCCTTTCCAGTCGCGGATCTGGTGGTAACACAGGATGGGCACCTGCGTACGGCTCAGAATCGCAGCCGCATCCGCCACTTTACCGGCCGGAATTTTGGTTGGATCAGGGGCCGCTGTCGTTTTTTCGGTTTCCGACGAGGCTACGGCGGTTGTCGAATCGGTGGTTTCGCTGGCGGTCGAGCCTTTCGAGCCGCAATTGGATAATCCGCTAACGAGCAGGGCAGAAAGAGCGGTCGTTAGTACAAGTGACGTGATTTGACGAGTAAACATAGTAGCGTAATATGCCCCAAACTTACTGAAATTTGATGAACCGGCTCATTGATTAGTTCACGAGCGGACATCCCGCATAAACTGCGCAAACTGATCGAGTGAGGCCGGATTGCGCAACGTGTCTTTGCTGGCAACCAGCGAACTATCCATACCCGACAGGATTTTTTTCACCGGCGTTTCCAGCTTCTTGCCGCTAATCGTGTAGGGAACCTCACTGATGGCATACACCGCGTCGGGCACATGACGGGGACTGAATTGTGTTCGCAGTGTCTTTCGGATGGTATCGATCAACGTGTCAGTTAGTTGGGCACCGTCGCGGAGCACGACGAACAGGGGCATAAAATACCGGCCGCCCGGCTCTTCCACCCCCACGATCAGGCTATCGGAAACGTCGGGCAGGCTCTCGACAGCACTGTATATTTCACTGGTGCCGATGCGGACACCATCCCGGTTGAGTGTCGCATCGGAGCGGCCGTAGATAACTACGCTGTTGCGGGGCGTAATGCGGATAAAATCGCCGTGCCGCCACAGGCCGGGAAAATCAGTGAAGTAACTGCTTCGGTAGCGCTCGTTGTCGGGGTCGTTCCAGAAATAGATCGGCATCGACGGCATCGGTTGCCGGATAATCATTTCGCCCAGTTCATCGCGCACGGATTTTCCCTGTTCATCGACCGCGTCGACGCTGCACCCCAGCAACCGGCACTGGATCTCACCTTCGTACACCGGCAGCAGCGGGTTTCCCCCGACGAAGCCACTACAGATATCGGTACCGCCACTCAACGAAATCAGCCAGCCGTTACTTTTTACCGACTCATAAATCCAGCGGAACCCTTCGCTCGGCAGGGGCGACCCGGTCGAGCCGATGCTGCGTAACAGCGTCAGGCGGGTGGTATCGATGGGTCGAAGGCCGGCCCGCATACAAGCCAGATAATAAGCCGCGCCCCCGCCGAAATGATTGACGCGTGCCTCCTCGGCCAGCGTCCAGAGCGCGTTCAGATCGGGATAACCGGCGGCCCCGTCGTACACGACCAGCGTGGCCCCGACCAGCATCGACCCAATGGCGAAATTCCACATCATCCAGCCGGTCGTCGAATACCAAAAGTAGCGCTCCCCCACGTGTACATCCTGGTGCAGGGCCAGCACTTTCAGGTGTTCGAGCAAACAACCCCCGACGCTGTGCGTAATGGCCTTCGGTTTGCCCGTCGTTCCCGATGAATACAGCACCCAGATTGGGTCGTTGAACGGAACAGGTTCAAAAACGAGTCCGTCGGGGGTGGGCGTTCTGAGCACATCGTCCCACAGCACGGTTCGCTCCAGCCGACTGGCGGTGTCGAGGTAAGGTACCCAAACGAGCCGTCGTAATGTGGGTAAGCCAACCCGTAGCGAGCGTATGGCGTCGGTTTTGTCGATGGGTTTGCCGTTGTAGGTATAGCCGTCGGCCGCAATCAGAATTTTCGGTTCAATCTGCTGAAACCGGTCGATGATACTGGCCGTACCGAAGTCGGGCGAGCAACTCGACCACACCGCTCCTACGGCGTTTGTGGCCAGAAAGGCGACGATCGCTTCCGGGCCGTTGGGCAGGACCGCCACCACCCGGTCGCCCAGCCCGACACCCTGACTCCGCAGCCACGTTGCCACAGCCGCGACCTGCGCTTCGAGCGTAGCCCACGACATGGCCTGTACCCGCTGCCGCTCCGACGCAAACAGCAGGGCGGGTCGCTGACTGGTTTTGTGGCGAAAGATATGCTCGGCGTAGTTGACCGTTGCCCCCTCGAACCACCGCACCCCAATCATATCATCGTCGCTCGGACGGTAGATAACCTGACTGTACTCGGTATGACTTTGAACGTCGAAAAACTGGTAGATGCTCGCCCAGAAGTCTTCCAGATCCGTCGCCGACCAGTCCCAGAGGTCATCGTAATCGCGGAAATAAAGCCCTTTTTTGACGAACAGCCAGTTGATGTATTGTTGAAGCAGCGATTGGTCGGCAGTACGGCGGTCGGGAGTATACAGACGTTCGGGCGTGGAGTAAGTCATACGAGCGAATGGAACGTTAATGTACTGGCTAAACGACAATCCGTTATCTTCTTATACCTGCGGATTGTTTTTTAAGGAAATTGCGTTGTCAGTCAGATCGCTACGGGTGCACTGTTCAGAAAAGACGAACCTTTGCGTCCCTTTTGCATTTTAGTTGGCATTCATTCAAGGTTCACAGGTCAGTAAATAAGGGTAATCAGAAAACCAGTTAGCTGACTGGCAGTTTGTTAGTCAACAGCTATTGCTCCTTGAACCATCTCACAAAACAGTACGACTTACTGTAATATTCCATGAATCAGGATTCAGACTCGAACGACCGTAACGACGGTTCACGTTTCGACGGCCCGCGCCGGGATGGTCAGCGGCCCACACGTTCTACCGATCGTCGGGATGACGACCAATCGCGGAGTAGCGACTCCCGGAGCACCAACTCTCGGAGTGGCGACTCCCCGCGCAGTGACGACCGTCCGCGCTTTTCCCGCGACAACGACCGCCCGCGGTTCAGTCGCGACAACGACGAGCGGCCCCGGAGTAGCGACTCCCGCAGTAGGGACCCACAGAGTGGCGACTCGCGTTTCAAGCGGGACGAACGAACCAATGATCGGCCCCAGTTCAACCGGAGCAACGACCGTCCACGGACTGGCGACTCGCGGAGTGGCGACTCCCGGAGTGGTGACTCGCGATTCTCGCGTGATGGCGGGAATGATCGTCCCCGTTTCGATCGTAACGACCGGCCACAGGGTGGCAACGACCGTTTCAATCGGAGCAACGACCGGCCAGGCTTCAAACGCGACGACAACAACGATCGTCCGCGCTTTAGCCGCGAGGGCGGATCAGACCGGCCCCAGGGTGGAAGCTCCCGGAGTAGCGACTCCCGGAGTGGCGACTCGCGTTTCAACCGCGACAGCAATAGCGAACGTCCTCGATTCAATCGGGATGAGAACCGGAGCAATGATCGTTCGCAGAGTGGCGGCAATGACCGGCCCCGTTTTTCACGCGATACGAACAGTGAGCGCCCTGCGTTCAGCCGTGATGGCGATTCCGGGCGTTCGCGGACTAGCGACTCCCGCAGCGGTGATTCCCGTTTCAACAAGACGGATCGCGGTACCGACCGTCCTAAATTTAACCGCGACGACAACCGAAGCACTGACCGGCCCCGTTTCAATCGGGAAGGCAGTTCTGACCGGCCCCGGAGTGGAGACTCCCGCAGTGGCGACTCGCGTCCGGCACGTGGCAGCGAACGGCCCCGGTTCACCAGTTCGGGTACTGATGACTCCCGCAACAACGACCGGCGGAGTGGCCGGCCAGCGGAAAGCAATGAGCGGTTCACCAGCAAACAGCGGAAGGAGTCGGGCGAACGGCGCACCGGCAAATACGATAAAGCGCCTGATTACGAGCGCGAAACGTCCCGCCTGAATCGTCCACGCCCCTACGACAAGCGCGACCCACGTAACAGCCACACAAAATCGACCCAAACAACCGAACCAACGTCGCGCCAACCAGCCGACGACGGTACGATGCGCCTGAATCGGTACATCGCCAATGCAGGTGTATGCTCACGTCGGGAAGCGGACGAACTTATCGAGCGGGGCGACATTTCGGTCAACGGTAAAGTCGTAACCGAGATGGGTTTCAAAGTGAAGCCGGGCGATACGGTGAAGCACGGCACGAAGGTGCTCAACCCGGAAAAATTCACCTATGTGTTGCTCAATAAGCCAAAGGATTTCCTCACCACGACGGAAGACCCCGAAGAGCGCCGGACAGTGATGGAGTTGGTAGCTGATGCCGGTTCGTTTCGGATTTACCCGGTTGGCCGGCTTGACCGCAACACAACGGGTCTGCTTTTGCTAACCAACGATGGTGAACTGGCCGATAAGCTGACGCACCCGTCGAACAATATCCGCAAAATCTACCAAGTCGAAATCGACAAGCCGATCACGGAAGAACATTTCGAGACGCTTCGTTCAGGCATTACCCTGGAAGATGGTCCGATCAAACCCGACGCGCTAAGCATCGTCACGGCCGACGCGCATGTAGTAGGCATCGAGATTCACTCGGGCCGTAACCGCATCGTCCGCCGGATGTTCGAGCACCTCGGCTACGAAGTCACCAAGCTCGACCGCACGACCTACGCAGGCCTGACCAAGAAGGAACTGCCCCGTGGCAAGTGGCGCTTCCTGGAGCCGAAAGAAGTCGTGAAGCTGAAGTACTTTAATTAAAGAGTGAAAGAACGAAAGAGTGAAAGAGCGAAAGTTGCTGACGCTGGCAATCGCTCTTTCACTCTTTCGTTCTTTCACTCTTTGAAACTCTATGAACCACCTCTTCCCGTACATCGAACGGACGCTGGTGCAGCCGGACGTCAGTATCAGCGAGCAGTACGCCGTGCTGGACGAAGTCACGCAACTGGGGTTGGCGGGGCTGACCGTCGCGCCGTTCTGGGTGAAGAAGATGCGTCGCGAACTGGGCGACACGCACCCGGCGGTACTATCGGCGGTGATTGGTTTTCCATTCGGATACCAGCGCACTGAAGTCAAACAGCTTGACCTTGAACTGGCCCTGAAAGACGGCGCTACGGAGGTGGAAGTCGTGCTGAACACCTCCGCGTTGTTATCGCCCACATCAGTCTGGCTCAAGATTGAACTGGCGAAGCTGGTAGCTGTAGCCCACGCGCAGGAACGACTGCTGACGGTAATTCTACCCACCGATCTGCTCAACGCCGAACAGACCGACCGCATGATTCGGCTGGCGACCGACGCCGGTACGAATTTCCTCAAAAATGGGACGGGCGTGGCCAGTCAGTCGTTCAATATCGAATCGGCCCTGCACTTTCGGCAGGCCGTTCCCCGGTCAGTGGGGGTGAAGATTATCGCAGATGGCGCTACGGAAGCTGACCTCGACGCGCTGGTACAGGCCGGTGTTGAGCGGCTCGCGATAGCGAACCGGATCAGTCTCTAATCGTTGGCTCGCTTGCGCAAACCCCAAACATTCCGGGATGCGCAGCCGTTAGTGACCACAACCAGACGCCGACAAAATCGAACGTTTAGTGGTTGATCAACGGTCATGATAACAAACGAATCGACGGCCCCTCAGCCCATACAAAGCAGTAAAGGTGGTACGGATAACGGCCCACGCAATGTGTCGCGCGACCGGCAGAACCCCGACCTGCTGACGCCCCCGCCCACCGACCACGGCACCTTACCCAATCTGCGTTTCTCATTCAGCGACGCCCATAACCGACTCGAAACCGGCGGCTGGGCGCGTGAAGTAACCGTGCGCGAGTTGCCTATTGCGACCACGCTGGCGGGGGTAAACATGCGGCTCGATCCGGGCGACCAGAGCGGGGTGCGCGAGATGCACTGGCACAAGGAAGCCGAGTGGGCCTACATGCTCGACGGCCGCGCCCGCGTGACGTCGGTCGATCAGGAAGGACGCAACTTTGTGGACGACGTAGGCGTGGGCGACATCTGGTATTTTCCGGCCGGTATTCCACACTCGATTCAGGCGTATGCCGAAGGCTGCGAATTTCTGCTCGTGTTCGACGATGGGGCATTCTCCGAAAACAGCACCTTCCTGCTGACCGACTGGTTTGCTCACACGCCCCGCTCGGTACTGGCCAAAAACTTCGGCATTTCGGAGGACTTACTGACCGACATACCAGCCAAAGAACTGTACATTTTCCCGACCGACGCGCCGAAGCCCATTGTCTGGGATGAGATCAGCAGTCCGCAGGGGAAGGTACCGAATCCGTTTACGTTCCACGCGCTGACGCAGACGACTAAGCAGGCACCCGGCGGGTCGGCCGGTATTGTTGATTCCACGAATTTTCCGGTGTCGAAAACCATCGCGGCTGCGCTGGTGGAGGTGCAGCCGGGCGGCATGCGCGAACTCCACTGGCACCCCAACGCCGACGAATGGCAGTATTACATCGAAGGGCAGGGCCGCATGACCGTGTTTGCGTCGGGTGGAAAAGCCCGCACTTTCGATTACCGCGCCGGTGACGTCGGCTACGTGCCGTTTGCGATGGGCCATTACATCGAAAACACCGGCGACACCCCGCTGCGTTTTCTGGAGATGTTCAAAAGCGACCGTTTCGCCGATGTCTCCCTAAGCCAATGGCTGGCGCTGACACCCCCGGAACTGGTCAAAGCCCACCTCAACATCGGTGACGAATTTATCCGGCACCTGCAAAAACAAAAACCTGTCGTAGTAGCCCCCCAATCCCACTGAGCACCATGCGTCGTCTGGAAGGAAAAGTTGCTGTCATTACCGGTGCCGCCCGTGGCATCGGCCGGTCCATTGCTGTAACCTTCGCCCGTGAAGGTGCCGCTATCATGGGCATCGACAAAGCCGCCGAAGTCAGTTCAACCACCGCCTACCCCGTTGCCACGGCCGATGATCTGGCCGAAACGGGGCGACTGGTCGAAGCGGAGGGCGGGAAATTTATCGGCGTTGCGCTCGACACGCGCGACCTAAGTGCCCTGCGGCAGGCCGCCGAACGCGCCGAGCGCGAACTGGGGCCCGTCAACGTGCTGGTCGCCAACGCGGGTATCCAGGTGTTTGCCCCGCTGCTCGACATGACTGATGCGCAGTGGCACGACGTGATCGACGTCAACCTGACCGGTACGGCCAATACCGTCCGGGCATTTGCCAAACCAATGACCGAGCGCAAACAGGGCAGCATCATCCTGACGGCGTCGGGGCAGGGCAAGAAAGGGTTCCGTCACGGGTCCGGTTATGCCGCGTCGAAGTGGGGCATCATCGGGTTTATGAAATCGGCTGCGCTCGACCTGGGGCAGTATCACGTGCGGGTCAATGCGCTGGTGCCGGGCCTGATTGCGACAGATATGACGATGAATGAAACCCGCCTGAAAGAAGCGTACATGGACTACCGCTCGAACCCGCCCGAACACCTTTCGGAAGCAGAGGTCGCCAGTGTGCGGGGTGAACGAACAGCCATGCGCCTGCCCTGGCTCAGCCCCGACGATATGGCCCCAATGGCTCTGTTTCTGGCCAGCGACGAGTCCGGACGCATCAGCGGGGGTAGCTTCGATGTCGACGCGGGCGACAGCGCACAGTTTACTGCCTAACTTTTCAGCGAAAAACCGGCCCATCAACAGGATGTTTCCGGCCTGACTGTCTTTACAGGTGAACGGGGTGCTTCTGCCCTGCTGTTCACCTGTTTTCGCCTTTATTCTGTTTCCTCCATCCGATGACGAATCGTTTTTTCCGCCTGGCAGTATGGCTGCTGGCACTGGTAAGTACGTTACAGACCGTCGCGTCGGCTCCCAAACGCGAATTCTACCAGCTCAAAATTTACCACGTCCGGGATGCCAACCAGAAAAATCGGCTGGAGACGTATCTGCAAAAAGCGTATCTGCCCGCGCTGCATCGGGCAGGCATCAAACAGGTGGGCGTATTTGAACCCACCACCGGGGCCGATTCGCTTGTCTACGTGCTGACGCCGTTTAAATCCGTTGATCAGTTTTCAAACCTGACGGAGACGCTGACGAAGGATAAGCAGTACACGACCGATGCTGCTGACTACATCAACGCCCCGTTTGACCAGCCGTATTACAGCCGGTTTGAGTCGGTTTTGATGCAGGCGTTTGCGACGACACCAACGCTGGTAGCACCCGCCCTGTCGGGAAATCGGGCCGACCGGGTCTATGAGTTACGTAGCTATGAAGCCGCTACCGAGAAGCTGCACGAAGCGAAAATCGCGCAGTTCAACAACGGAGAACTGGATATTTTCAAGCGACTGGGGTTCAACACCGTATTCTGCGGACAGGTACAGGCCGGTGGCAAAATGCCGAATATGTATTACATGACAACGTTTAGCGACAAGGCCGACCGCGACGCGCACTGGAAGGCATTCGGCGCCGACCCGGCCTGGAAAACGCTCAACGCGCTGCCCGAATACGCGCATAACTTCATGCGGGCCGATACGTACCTGCTACACCCAACGGCGTACTCTGATTATTGACAACCGGGCTTGAGAAGCTGATTGATACGATTGTCTCCAGCAGCAGCCGGGTTATTAATTTTTCAGATTAGCCCTGTTAGTGACTAACTTTCATTCGGATCGTTTTACCCCCGGCCCCCTGAAGGGAGAGTGGTTCATTCGCGGAGCACTCCCCTTTCAGGGGGCCGGGGGTAAAACACCAGAACTCAATAGCTTCCAGCTACTGGGGGCAACCCGTATTACTCGATACAATTACGGTTTTACGGCTATCGTCCGCGATACCGTAACGTCCTTGGTCGCCCGTATATCGTCGGACGATGCGCCGATCATCAGTGAGAAGTCGCCTTTCTCGACCAGCCATTTCTGGTCGGGGTTAAGTAGTTTCAGATCATCCGCATGGAGTACGAGCGTGACGGTTTTCTGCTCGCCTGCTTTCAGCGGCACCCGTTCGAACGCTTTCAGTTGCTTCACCGGTCCAACTACCGAACTAACGTTGTCGCGTACGTAAAGCTGTACCACTTCGTCGCCGTCGCGACTACCCGTGTTCTTCACCGATACCGTTACCGTGATGGTCACATCATCGGCCCGCTCGGCGACGGTCGCACTTAGATTGCTGTACGCGAACTGTGCATAACTCAGGCCATAGCCGAATGGGTACAGCGGTTTCGTATCCATTTCGACGTAATCGTGCCGGGCCGGTGCTTTATAATTATAGTAAATCGGCAACTGACCAACCGACTTCGGAATGGAAATGGGCAACCGACCGGCCGGGTTGTAATCGCCAAAAAGCACATCCGCGATCGCGTTGCCGCCCTCCTGCCCCGGATACCAGGCATTGACGATAGCCGGTACGTGCGCAGCAGGCCAGTTCAGGTTGAGCGGTCGCCCTTCGATCATCACCAGCACCACGGGCTTACCGGTCTGCACGATGGCTTTCAGCAGGTCGAGTTGTTTGCCGAGCAGGTCCAGACTGGTTCGGTCGAAGCCCTCACCACTTTCCATGTCACTGATCGCACCCTCGTCCGCTTTCACCGTTGCCGCTCCCGTGCTTTGGTATTCGGTCCTGAAGTCGCGCGCGCTGGAACCACCCAGCACCACCACAACAACGTCGGCCTGTTGCGCGGCCTTTACCGCTTCGGCAATGTTGGCAGTCGTCGTATCGCGAATGGCACAGCCTTTCACGTAGGTGATCTCCGCCCGGTTGCCCAGCTTGTTTTTGATGCCCTGCAACACCGTTACTACGTTACCATCGGCCTGCGGGGCGGTGTAGTCGCCGAGTTGGTTGTAGACATTGTCTACGTTGGGGCCGATGACGGCAATTCGCTTGAGTTGACTGTTCAGCGGCAACACGTTCCCTTCATTTTTCAGCAGCACAACCGATTCCTGCGCCACCCGCCGGGCCAGCGCGATGTGTTCCGCAGATCGCACGTTGGTAGCGGCTTTTTCGGGTGAAACGTACGGATTCTCGAACAGGCCAAGCTGAAACTTCTGGCGCAATACGTGACTGACGGCCGTATCCAGCACCGCCTGCTTCACCAGTCCCTGTCTGACCGCGTCCAGCAGCGATTTACCAAATCCGTAGCCGCTCAGATCGGCATCCAGCCCGGCGTTGATTGCCTGCGCAGCCGCTTCGGTCGCGTTGGCCGCCGTGTGGTGATTGCTATGTAAGCCCGAAATGCTACCGAGATCGGAAACCGAAAAACCCCGAAACCCCCACTGATCGCGCAAAACGGTCTTCAGCAGCAACGGGTTGGCCGTGCAGGGCACCCCATCAATGGAGTTATACGCGGTCATGATCGACCGGGCACCAGCCTGCACAGCCGACCGGAACGGCGGCAGATACACCTGAAACAGTTCGCGCATACCCGTCGCAACGCTGCCGCCGTTATGACCGCCCTCCGGCACGCCATAGGCCGCGAAGTGCTTCAGCGTCGAGATAATATTGACGCCACTGTTGATGCTGTTCCCCTGAAAACCGGTCACCATCGCCACCCCCATGCGGCTGTTCAGCACGGGGTCTTCACCGTAAGTTTCTTCCACCCGCGACCAGCGCGGCTCACGAGCCAGATCGAGCACGGGGCCGTAGCCGTCGTGCGCTCCCTGCAAGCGGGCTTCCTTCGCAATGGCAGCGGCCATCTGCCTGATCAGCACCGGATTCCAGGTACTCCCCTGCCCCAATGCCGTCGAGAACACCGTCGTGCCGATAGCCATGTGCCCGTGGGGGCATTCCTCCGACAGCAGCATCGGGATGCCCAGCCGTGTGTTCTCGATTACGTATTTCTGGATGGCGTTGGTAGCTTCGGCCGCCAGCGCCGGATTCAAGCCGGTTGTCAGAGTTTTCTGTGTCCAGGGGTCGGCGCGGAGGGTAGCCCACAGCATCCCGATGTGCTGCGCCTGTACGGCCTGTGTAAACTTTTCGCTGACCGATACGCTGTTACCCTGTTTCTGGTACATCTCCCAGCCCAGCAGCGTCGACAGTTGCCCGACTTTCTCTTCAACCGTCATTCGGCCCAGTAAGTCACGCACGCGCTTATCAATGGGTACTGATGCGTTTTTGTAGAGTGGGTTGGTTAGTTTCTGCGCGTTAGTTACCGACAGAATCAGGGATAGACAAGCCGCCATGGCTAGCGATCGGGAAGCAAACAATGGATTCATCCCGAATGATACGCACAAAATCGGTGGGACGTCGCCCAAAGCATTAAACCAATCCTATATTTTAATATTTTTTATTAAATATGAGTCACTCAGAAATAGCCAACCGATTAGTCAATTGTCGATGCTATTTCATCATTCGTTTACCTGGTTTGCTTGTAGCAGTCAACGGAAGACGCCTATATTGGTCTGCCTGTTCGCCTTACCACACAATGAAATTTATTTACAGCCTTCTTTTCTGTCTCTCCTCTTTGGCTGGTTTCAGCCAACAACCCATTTACAAGGAATTTGAGGTTGACAGTGCCGCCATACCAAAGGGTGGCATGGATTACCTAAGCGTCTTCCTGCAAACGAACCTACGCAAACCTGTACAGGCTGAATCGGAAGGTGCTGGCGGGCGGGTGCTAGTGCAGGGCGTTGTCGAACCCGACGGACACATCACCGAAGTCAGGTTACTCAAATCGTTGCGGCCCGACCTCGACCGGGAAGCACTCCGGGTGTTTCGCTTATTCAACGCCTGGAAACCAGCCCAAAAAGGCGGAGCCGCCGTTCGGCAACTGGTAATGTACCCCGTCGATTTCGCGCGCAATACGCCATTTACGTATGAAAATGGGCAACGTACCGACTACTACGGAGCGGACAGGAAACAGACAACCGAGGTCGCGACAGCTACCCACAAGCAGATAACGCCGGTCGATAGCCTGGGCATTCCAACCGGCGATATGCTAATCTACGAGCAGAAAGGCACTAAGTGGTCGAAAGTGAACCGGCTGACGCTCAGGCGACTGAAAGCTCCCAAAATTGACAGCCTGACGAGAGTAGCCGAAACGGTCGGCTATCATAGCCATAAAGGGGTATGGATCAACTACGTATACGAACTGGCCAGCGACGGTACACTGGTCAGTAAAACATTATATGACGCTCTCGAACGGTACCCTACTCGTTATCATAGCAATGGGTTAGTGGCGGAATCGAGCCGACAGGAAAACAGTCGCAGTATGACTATATCGTGGTATCCGAACGGACAGATCCGGCAGATTCGTTTTGACCCAGGTACATACAATCACCAATACAAGTTCGAGCGAATACAGGATTACTGGGACGCGGCCGGCAACCACCTCGTCGCTGATGGAAACGGGAAAGTTACGTACGAATCCATGCGTACTTCGTACACCGATCCAGCCCGGCAGGTCGTCTATACCGAGCATGGAGAATATCTGGATGGCAAACAGGAGGGCCTCTGGACGGGGGCTTATGCCGATGGCTCCTTCGGTTATGAAGAACTCTATGATCGGGGAGATCTTCAGTCGGGGAAAGCCCACACGGGCACCAAAGAGTCGGTGACGTACACGATGCACGAGCAGCTGCCGGAGTTTCCGGGCGGCATGCAGGGATTAGGCCGATTTATTACCGAGAATCTTCGCTACCCACCCGATGCGCAACGGGCGGGTCAGCAGGGGCAGGTGATCGTTAGCTTCACCGTTTGTACCGATGGGACTCTGTGCGACTACGAGGTGCTGAAAAGCGTATCTGGCCTAATTGATCAGGAGGCTTTACGGGTGGTCAAACGATCGAGCGGCAAATGGAAACCGGGCATTCAGCGCGGGGAGCCTGTTCGGGTCAAATTTAATATGCCGCTCAACTTTACGCTTACTAATTAAATTCAGGACTTACTTCCGTTGTCAAAACCACACTATGAAACTAATCTATTGCTTGTGCCTGTGCTTCTTTCTTTCGCTGGTTAGCTTCGGTCAGCAGCCAGTTTATAAGGAATTTGAAGTTGATAGTGCTGCCGTTCCACGCGGTGGCGTCGACTTCATGGCCAAATTTCTGCTGGCGAACCTGCGCAAGCCCATACAGGCGGAGTCGGAAGGCGTTGGGGGACGTGTGCTGGTTCAGGGCGTTGTGGAGCCGGACGGACGCATTACAGACGTCACCCTACTCCGGTCGCTCCGGCCCGACCTCGACCGGGAAGCCCTGCGCGTGTTTCGTCTGTTCAACGCCTGGAAGCCCGCTCAGAAAGGGGGAACAGCTGTTCGGCAACAGGTGATGTACCCGGTCGTGTTCGTACGGAATACCCCTTTTCTGTATGCTGATGGTAAGCGAGTCACATTGTACGGAGCCGACCAAAAACTGACTATCGATTCGATAGCCGCTAAGTACAAACAGGTAATGTCTGTCGATAGCAACGGCATTCCGAACGGCGATATGGTCGTGTACGAACGCAGCCGCAGAGGCTGGAATGAAGTTAACAAGTTGCCGCTCGTCCGGGAAAAAGCGGCCAAATATGGTCCAGCCAATAGTTCAGCTGAATTGATCGGATACAGAAATGGCAACAATCTCTGGTTCGATTACGTATACGGGCTGGATAAGGGAATACTGTTTCGAAAAACACTCTACGACAACGGCAAAATAGTAGGCTCCCCCCAACAATTTCACGATAACGGCGTAGCGATGGAAACAGATTACGTCAACGGTGGGCGTACGTTTCTGGTGTCATGGTACCCGAATGGACAGATTCGGCAGGTTCAGTTTCGAGAAGAAGATCCATCTGGAAAAGGATATACCTATCAAATGGTCAACTACTGGACACCCGACGGAAAGCAGCAGGTCATTGATGGCAACGGCAAGGCCGTTTTCACGTTTGTAAACCCATCTAAAACCGACTCAACAAAGCAGGCTCGCTACGTCGAACAGGGCGAGTACGTATACGGCAAGAAGCAGGGATTGTGGACTGGTCATTACGACGATAACTCGTACGATTACGAAGAACTGTACGACAAAGGGGTATTGCAGTCGGGTAAATCACGCCGGGGAGAGAATGCGCCCGTAGCATACACGGTAAGCGAAAAACAACCCGAATTTAAGGGTGGTATGCAAGGACTAGGACAGTTTCTGGCGTCGAATCTTCGCTACCCTGCCGATGCTCAGCGAAGTCGGGAGCAGGGTCAGGTCTTCGTCAGTTTCGTTGTCTGCACCGACGGTAGTCTCTGTGATTATGAAGTAATCAAAGGCGTATCGCCTACCGTCGACCGGGAGGCCCTCCGGGTCGTCAAAGCGATGAATGGCAAGTGGCAACCTGGCGTACAACGTGGCGAACCCGTCAGGGTCAAGTATAACCTGCCGATCAACTTTAAGCTTGAATAAATCCGCATCAGACCGGGTCGTTGTTTAGTTTCGACGTCTTTTTGGTGTCGGCCATGAACAGGTACACGACGAGTGAAATAGCGATGGCCCCGGTGATGTACCAGTAGAAGTACGATTCGTGGCCGAGGTTTTTGAACAGCAGCGCGATGTATTCCGCCGTTCCGCCGAATATCGCGACCGTCAGTGCATAGGGTAAACCAACACCCAGCGCCCGGACTTCGGCCGGAAACAGTTCCGCTTTCACCACGGCGTTGATGCTGGTGTAGCCGCTGACGATCACCAGCGCCAGCAGCAGGATAAAAAACGCTTCCCATTGCCCCGATGCGTGACTCAACACCGTCAGCAGCGGTACAGTGGCCAGCGTACCAAACACACCAAAGCCCAGTAGCAACGGCCGGCGACCGATACGGTCGGACAGCAGGCCGAATACCGGTTGCAGAGCCGCAAAAATCAGCAGCGACAGAAATGATACCAGCGTCGACTGCCCTTTGGTCAGGTGTACGGTGTTGACCAGAAATTTCTGCATATAGGTCGTGTACGTGTAAAACGCTAGTGTACCGCCCAGCGTCAGACCAATCACCGTCAGTACGGCTTTCGGGTGTTGCAGTAGTTCGCGCACCGTGCCTTTCCGTTCCTGCGGTTTGGTTTGCTGGGCTTCAAACGCCTGTGTCTCGTCGAGATGCCGACGCAGGTACAGCGCCACGACCGACAGGATCGCCCCAATCACGAATGGAATTCGCCAGCCCCAGTCGTGGAGCTGATCTTCCGTCAGCAGCAGCTTTTGCAGGATCAGTTGAATACCAAGCGCGATGAGTTGCCCGCCAATGAGCGTCACGTATTGGAAGCTGGAATAAAAGCCCCGCCGGTCGGGCGTCGCCATTTCGCTGAGGTACGTTGCCGACACGCCGTATTCGCCCCCGACGCTCAGTCCCTGCAACAGCCGCGCCAGCAGCAATACGGCAGGAGCCGCCAGCCCAATCGTTGCATAGGTCGGAATACAGGCAATTAGCAGCGAACCCAGCGACATCAGCAGCACCGACAGGGTCATCGCCCGTTTCCGACCAACCCGATCCGCCAGCGTACCGAATAGCCAGCCACCGATGGGCCGCATCAGAAAGCCCAGCGCGAAAATACCGGCCGTATTCAGGAGTTGCGCCGTAGCGTCGCCGGTTGGGAAAAAGGCAGCGGAGAAGTACAGCGAAAAGGCGGAGTACGCGTACCAGTCGTACCACTCGACCAGGTTACCAGCGGAACCACCCAGAATGGCTTTGAGTCGGCGGGGAGAAATAGGGGTCATATTGATAGTGGTGCTATGTCCTGAACGGTGACCGCTGATTATCTGAACTGTGATTTGTCCTGAACTGTGATTGACACTGATTACGCTGATGAACTATGATTTCTTTTTCTGGAATCAGGGCAATCAAAGTAATCAGCGTCAATCATAGTTCAAGATTGTCTGAACTGTGATTTTTGTGATTACACTGATGAACTATGATTTCTTTTGGAATCAGGGTAATCAAAGTAATCAACGTCAATCATAGTTCAGGACAATCACCGTTCAGATAATCAGCGGTTACAGTTCAGGGCTGATGTTCGTACCTTTGTGGGATAACCTCAGTGCTCATGTCGCTCAAGCAAGTTCCCCTTCATTCGACTCATCAACAGGCCGGTGCGAAGATCGTACCGTTTGCGGGTTTTGAAATGCCCGTCCGTTATTCATCCGATCTTGACGAACATAATACGGTCCGTAACGGCGTCGGCGTGTTCGACGTGTCGCACATGGGCGAGTTCATGCTCAAGGGCGAACACGCGATCGACCTGATTAACCGCGTGTCGGCCAACGACGCCCGGGTGCTGTACGACGGTAAGGTACAGTACAGCTACCTGCCCAACGGCAAGGGCGGCATCGTCGACGATTTACTCGTGTACCGCATCAATGAGCACGAATACATGCTTGTCGTCAACGCGTCGAACATCGACAAAGACTGGAACTGGATCAGTCAGCACAACACCGACGGGGCCGTGGAGATGATCAATATTTCCGACGAAATGAGTCTGTTTGCCGTGCAGGGGCCAATGGCTGCCAAAGCCATGCAGGCGCTGACCGACGAAAATCTCGACGCCATTGGCTACTACACGTTTGTGAAAACCAACTTCGCGGGCTGCGCTAACGTGATCGTATCGGGAACGGGCTACACGGGGGCAGGCGGGTTTGAAATCTACGTATCGAACCATCAGGCCGAGGCCGTCTGGAACGCCATTATGGAAGCGGGTGCCCCTTACGGTATCAAGCCAATCGGACTGGGTGCCCGTGATACGCTGCGGCTCGAGATGGGTTACAATCTCTACGGCAACGACATCACCGACGAAACGTCGCCTATCGAAGCGGGACTAGGCTGGGTTACGAAATTCACGCATGACTTCATCGACGCCGACGTACTGAAACAGCAGAAAGAACAGGGTGTGCCGCGTAAACTGGTTGGCTTTACGATGATCGACCGGGGCATCCCACGCGGCCACTACGAAATCGCCGATGTCGACGGCAATACAATTGGTGAGGTTACATCGGGTACGCAATCGCCGACGCTGAGCAAAGGCATCGGGCTGGGTTACGTCCCGACGGCGTTGAGCAAGCCCGGCAACATTATTTACATCAAAGTCCGCGACAAGCTGCTCAAAGCCGAAGTCGTTAAACTCCCTTTCGTACGCTGATTTTTCTGTGATTTGTCTGAACTGTGATTTTTGTGATTACGCTTATGGACTATGATTTCTTTTTCTGTAATCAGCGTCAATCACAGTTCAAGATCGTCTGAACTATGATTGACGCTGATTACACGGATGAGCTGTGATTTCTTTTGGAATCAGCGAAATCAACTTAATCAACGTCAATCATAGTTCAGACAACCACAGTTCAGGACAATCAACGGTCTAACTTACCCACTATGAAACAAATTGACGTCTGTTTAACGCCTGACCTGCTCGATCTGCACCGCATGGAAAATACCATCGTGGTCGTGGCCGATGTGTTCCGGGCGACGAGTTGCATGGTTACGGCCTTCGCCTACGGTGTGAAGAGCATCGTTCCGGTAGCGACCATTGAAGAATGTCAGCGTTACCAGGAACGCGGTTTTCTGGCGGCTGCTGAGCGCAACGCCCGTAAAGTTGACGGCTTTGAACTCGACAATTCGCCGTTTACGTACATGGATGAGCGCATCCGGGGGCTGGACGTGGCGATGACAACGACCAACGGCACCCTGGCAATTACCAAATCACGGTCGGCGGTGAAGGTGCTGGTCGGGGCATTCCTGAACCTGGAAGCCATCGCCAGCTATCTCCGCACCGAACCATACGACGTACTGGTGCTCTGCGCGGGCTGGAAAGGCCGGGTCAATCTGGAAGACACACTGTTTGCCGGGGCACTGGTCGAGCGGCTTAAAAACAGCTACGCCCTTGCCGAAGACAGTGCCATCATGGCCGGGCGGCTTTATGAGCAGGGCAAAGACAACCTGCTCAATTTTATGGCCAACGCATCGCACATCCGACGGCTGCAAAAGCTGGGTATCCAGAAAGACATTACCTACTGCCTGCAGCACGACCTCTACGACGTCGTTCCGGTACTACGCGGCACGTCGCTGGTAGCGATGGAACCGTAATCAATCCAACAAACAACCCCTGAATCCCCTGAGAGGTTGTTTGGGGTAGCATTTTCCGAATCGAAAAGGCGCTATTTGTCATCCCGAGCCTGCGAGGGATCTTCGTTAAAAGCAAGAAAAACCGCCTGTTAGCGAAGATCCCTCGCAGGCTCGGGATGACAAGACTCCTTCCCCAAACAACCTCTGAAGGGGACTTTGCTCGTCAGTGAACAAAGTCCCCTTCAGGGGATTTAGGGGTTGTTCATGACAACTACAGCGACTCGCCCAGCAGCCGCTTCAGTTCGAGCTGGTTCAACAGCAACTGATACTGGAACGTCAGGCGACCGAGTTCAGCTTCTTCGACGCCCGTTTCGGCGCTCTGCAATTCCACGTTCGTAATAACGCCATTTCGTAGTCGGGCATTGGCAATATCGAGTGCCTGCCGCGATTGCTGCACCTGCGTTTCGAGGTTAGCCAGCCGGGCCTGATTGCTACGAATGTCAGCGTTTAACAGAGCAACATTCTGACGAAGCTGCGCGTTGGCTGTTTCGACGGCGTACCGGCTGGCGTTCAGGTTCAACTGAGCCGCCTGATTCTGCAATTGATAGCGTTTACCGGCATACAGCGGAATCGTCAGGGCTACTCCGGCGGCTACGTTCGACCGCAGTTGCTCGACGTTTAAGGGGTATCCGTTTTTGTAACCCGCCGTACCGCTGAAGCCAAAATTGGGCATCCCCGATTTTCCCGTCACCAGAATATCCGTTTCGGCCGCTTTCACCCGGTCCTGCGCCAACAGCACTTCCTTGTTGCCCGCTGCCGCCGTTTGCAGTTGTCCGTTCACATCGAACAGCGATACGGCAGCCGTAGTCATCCCCAGTTTAAACTGCTGAGCGGCCTGACTCAAATCGGGATTACCATTCCCCGTCAGGAAAGTGAGCTGAGCCACCTGCCGTTCGAGCTGATTCTGTAACTCAATTTTGCGGTTGGTCGACGCTTTTACCCGCACCTGCTGTGTCAGTACATCGTAGGGCAGGGCATCGCCGTTTTGCAGTCGCTGCGACAGCAGCCGCACGTTGGCGCCCGCCGTCCGAATCACCGAATCCTGCACCACGATAGCCTGTTGCAGGTAGCCAATGCCGTAGTAAGCAGCCGCCACCTGATAGCCAATGGTCTGCTGGGTCAGCTCGAAATTCCGGCGCAGAATCTGCACGTTATCCGCAGCCTGTTTGATAGCCGCGTCGGTCCGGCCAAAATCGTAGATAGTCTGCCCGACCGATACGTTGCCATTGATGTTATTATTCGGAGCCAGCTTCAGCACTGCTTCCGTACCGTTGATCGGAAACGTGACGCTCGGCACCGGCGTGATGTACGTATACGACCCGTTTAGGTTGACCTGTGGGCGCATGGCCGTACGAGCGATATCGACCCGTACTTCTCCGGCCTGAATCAGTTGTTGCTGCTGCTTCAACACCGGATAATTGGTGTTGGCCTGCTGAATCAGCGCCCGCAAATCGCCCGGCAGCGTCAGGTCAGCGGGCTGCGTCTGAGCCCGCACGAGCCCCGCTGTCAACAGAGAAAGAATGGTAAGTATGGTGGCTTTCATTGGAAATCAGTTTGTAGCTGGTGGTTCGTAGTTTGTGGTTTCACAAGTAAGCGTCAGCCAACTACGAACCACTAACTACAAACCTCGAACTAGATATTAGTGCGCTGCGTCGGCGACGGCCTTAGCAGTGGCCGCGTCCATTTTGCGATTTTTGATAAAGAACAACAGTGGGAATGAGACGACGAAGAATAACCCCGCCAGCTTGAACGTATCGAGGTAAGCCAGCATCAGCGACTGCTTCTGAATAATCAGATCGAGGTTGCGGTAGGCCCCCGTCACCGCGTCCAGCGCGTTGATACCTTTCGAAGCCAGCCCCTGGGTCAGGGCATTGATCCGGTCGGTAAACAGCGGATTCTCCGGTGATGTGTTCACGATCAGATCGCCCCGGTGAACAGCGGCCCGTTGCGTCACGTACGTATTCGTGATCGCTACGCCGAACGCGCCACCCAGCTGCCGCATCATGTTGGTGATGGCGATACCCGTTGGCAACTCGGCCACCGCCAGTGTCGACACCGATGAGTTGATGAGCGGCACGTTGACCAGCGCCAGCCCTACACCCCGAATCAGCAACGCTTTCAGAAAGTCGGGGTCCTGCGTTTCGGCATTGTAGGTCGACATCGTGAAGCAGAACGTCGCAAACACGATATAACCGGCCATCACCACGTAGCGGGGCGATACCCCCTTGCTGAGAATCATCCCGACCAGCGGAAAACAGAACGCGGCAATGGCCCCACCCGGAATCAGCAGTGCGCCGGTTTTTGTCGCCGTAAAGCCAACAATACGCTGCACAAACAGCGGGTACAGCAATACCGATGTAAACAGACCGTAGCCGACCACGAACAACAGAATTGCCCCAACCGCCAGATTGGTATTTTTCAGCACGCGCAGATTGAGTACCGGTGCGCGCGTTCCGTACAGCTGCCACCAGATAAACCACGGGATCGCGATGACAGCCGCAACGGTCAGGCCCAGAATGGTGCTGTCATCGAACCAGTCGTCGGCTTCGCCCCGCTCCAGCACGTACTGAAGTGCTCCAACTCCGACGGACAGCAGGATAATGCCCAGATAGTCGATCTTGATCTGTCGCCGGTCGATGTTAAATTCTTCCTCTTTTTTCTCGACATACGTGAGGCTCAGAAACACCGCCAGAATACCAACCGGTACATTGATGTAGAACATCCAGCTCCAGTGGAAATTATCGATGATGTACCCGCCGAGCGTTGGGCCGAACGTAGGACCGAGCACAATACCCAGCCCAAACAGAGCTGACGCCGTAGCGCGCTGCGAAGGGGGAAAGGCATCGAACATGATCCCCTGCGACGTCGACAGCAAAGCACCACCGCCCACACCCTGCATGAATCGGAAGAATACCAGCGTCCAGAGGTCTGTCGAAACACCACAGCCGTACGACGCCAGCGTAAACAGGATAATCGACCCGATGTAGTAATTCTTCCGGCCAAAGTATTTCTGCAGGAAACCCGTCATCGGAATCACGATCACGTTGGCGATACCGTAGGAGGTAACAACCCACGAAACGTCTTCGATGGTCGCGCCCAGGTTCCCGGCAATATCATTCAGACCGACGTTCACGATAGACGTATCGATCAGCTCCATGATAGCCGCCGATACCGCCGTAATCACGACGATCCACCGGCCAAATCCAGATTGTTGCGCCATTCTCTTTTGAGTTATGGAGTTGTAGGGTTGGATAGTTGTATAGTTGCTATCGCGCACGGCTAGTGGCCGGAACTGGACGCGCCAGTCCCGACGGGAGGAACCGCAACTGCACAACTCGACAACTATGAAACTTTACAACGCCTAGTTAGCGACACGAACTTCAGCGTCGACGCTCAGCCCGGCACGCAGCTTGCTTTTGTATTTTTCCGGGTTTATGATTTCGATCTTCACCGGAACGCGCTGAGTAATCTTAACGAAGTTACCCGATGCGTTATCGGCAGGCAGCAGGGCCGAGCGGGCCCCCGTGGCATCAGCCAGCGATGCCACACGGCCTTCGATCTTGAGGTCAGGGTAGGCATCAACCTTAACATCGACCGGCTGACCGATCTGCATGTTCTCCAGCTGGGTTTCCTTGAAGTTGGCAACTACCCAGAATACCGAATCATCGACAATCGTAAACAGCGTCTGACCGGGCTGTACATACTGACCAACGATTACGTTTTTCCGGCCAATCTTACCGCTGATCGGGGCTGTCAGCCGGGCGTATCCGACTTTGAGTTTAGCCGCGTCGATAGCCGCTTGCTTTACCTTCAGTACCGCCTGAATCTTTTCGATGTTGGCCTGTGCTTTGGCAATACCTGCCGAGGCAATACCCTGTGAGCTGCGGGCCAGGCCGATCTGCGCTTCGTTGGCCTGATACTGTTTGGCCTGCACGTCGACCGTGTTGCGCGAGTCTTCCAGTTGCTTCTGCGTCAGTGATTGAGCCTGGTAGAGGTTCTGATCCCGCTTCAGGTCAGCCTGCGCCTTGTCGCGCCGTACCGCCTGCACAGCCGCATTCGACTGAGCCACTTTCAGGTTCTGCGCTACGTTGCCAGCGTTGGCCTGCGCATTCTGCAGATCAGCGCGGGCCGTAGCCAGATCCGCCAGCGACTGCTGGTAGTCGGCCTGTACCTGCGCCAGGGCGACATCGTATTCCTGCGGGTCGATGGTTACGAGTGGCTGGCCCTTTTTTACGGTTGTGTAATCATTAACATTGACCGCCTGCACATAGCCGGCTACGCGGGCCAGCACGGGAGCCGTGTTGCCTTCGATCTGCGCGTTGTCGGTCGATTCGTACAATTGACCGTGGTGGTAGGCCTGATAGCCAAAATACGCACCGATAATCAGCACGATAGCAATAATGACGCGCGGTAAATACGTTTTTACTGCACTCTTCTCTTCTACTGGGGAATATGTATCCGTTGCCATGGGGGTCCGGTTTACCTGGTTGCGTTTGTTTGTGGTGTAACCTTTTAACTAGTCAACCTGTTTGACTAATGTAATGCAAATGTATAACCAGATCAGATAAAGTCAATCTGGTTGACTATATTTGTACAAATAAAAGTCTCCGGTTGGTTCGCCGATCGCTGTAAGATTTAGTTTAATCGTGGAAAAAGCTAAAAAAGAGTTTGATTTTGCCGAGTTGCGGGCTGTCCGGCAGCGGGCTGTTGGCCGGTTGTTCTGGCAGTTGAAACGGTACATCGATAACCACACGGAGCCTGAACTCAGCCGTCTGGGCTATACCGACTTCAAGATGAGTTACATGATGGTCATCTCGAACATTGAAGAGGACGGTACCACAAACAACGAACTGGCGAAGCGCGCCAACGTTACCAAGCAGATGATGAGTAAGATGGTCAGCCTGCTGGAAAAGGAACAATACATTTACACCCGCAAAAATCCAGACGACTCCCGCTCTACCGTCATCTTTCTGGACGAACGGGGTAAGGATTTGTTGATCGATGTTCGGCAGTGTATCGATAAGGTACGGACTAAACTCGATGGTATCGTCGGACACGACCGTATGGAAATGTTCATCAACACGATGGTTGAACTGGTTACGGCACTGGGCCGGGAAGAACAGTAAAGCGGCTGGTTTGTTCTGGATAAACTGACCACGGGTCAGCAGCCAAACTACAGCAGTATGTTTACGTCCATAAATCCGTACAATCAGCAGCCGCTGAAAACCTACCGGGTCGATAGCGCGGCACAGCTCGAACGCAAACTCACCCGCGCCGACCACGCCTTTACCGACTGGTCGGCCCTCCCCCTCTCCGACCGTACCCAGCACCTGCGCAATGTGGGTGACTACTTACTGGCTCATAAGCAGGATCTCGGTGATCTGATTACGGCCGAAATGGGCAAGACACTGGCGGAAGCCGTTTCCGAAGTCGAGAAATGCGCCACGACCTGCACCTTCTATGCCGACAATGCCGAGCGTTTTCTGGCCGATCAGGTTATCAAATCCGACGCGCAGCATAGTGTTGTCAGCTATCAGCCGCTGGGCCCGGTGCTGGCCATCATGCCATGGAATTTCCCGTTCTGGCAGGCCATGCGCTTCGCTATTCCGGGTCTGATTGCGGGTAATGTGGGGCTACTCAAACACGCCGGAAACGTAATGGGCTGCGCGCAGGCAATGGAAACGATCTTCCGGGAAAGTGGCCTGCCCGACGGCGTATTTCAAAACCTGCTCATCGAAACCGACACCGTAAAGGACGTACTGACCGACTGGCGAGTCAAGGCTGTAACGCTGACCGGTAGTGAAAAAGCGGGGGCATCGGTGGCGCAGATTGCCGGTAGTCAGGTTAAAAAATCAGTACTCGAACTGGGTGGCTCCGATGCGCTGATCGTGCTGGCCGACGCCGATCTAGACAAAGCCGCCGAAACAGCCGTGAAGTCCCGGATGCAGAACGCCGGGCAAAGTTGCATCGCGGCCAAGCGATTCATCGTGGAAAAGTCGGTGAAAGACGCCTTCACGGAACGGGTACTACACCACATCGAATCCATCAAACAGGGCGACCCAACCAACGCTGGCACGACAATGGGCCCAATGGCCCGGCTCGATCTGGCCGAGACTATTCTCAAACAGGCACACGACACAATTGCCAAAGGCGCAAAACTCCTGACTGCTAAAATCGACGCCGACGGCTGTAATGTTCAACCCATGTTGCTCGATCATGTGAAGCCCGGCATGGCCGCGTTCGACGATGAAACATTTGGCCCATTGGCGGTCATCATCACGGCAAACGACGACACCGACGCGATCCGACTGGCCAATCAGTCGCGCTATGGGCTGGGTGCGGCACTCTGGACGCAGGATATAGACAAAGCAAACCAACTGGCGCGTCAGATTCAGGCTGGGTCTGTATTCATCAATGGCCTGATGCGGTCGGACCCACGCGTGCCGTTTGGCGGCATCAAACTATCGGGCTTCGGCCGCGAATTGTCGGAGGTGGGCATGAAGGAGTTTGTCAGTACCAAAACGATCTGGGTAGAATAAAGGTCGTTTAACCAGCCCTGCCAAAGCGTTTGGACACTACTGTCCGAACGCTTTTTTGTTTCCCGTTCAAAAAGTTTCGAATCGCCCGAAGACTACCCGCCATATTAAAAAGCTATTAAAACAAATATCTTTTTAAGCAAAAATGGCGACTTACCACGACTACGTTATTAAAAATGGGCAGTTTATTGGGCAGTTCGACGAAATGTACCAGCGGTTCGACCAGCCCTGGATGCAAGACCAGCAGCCAAATCCCTATGCCCGACAGGCCGGTATTTTTCACATCAAAAAATTTGGTATTCAATCAGTCCTGGAGTGTGGTAGCGGCCTGGGTTATTACTCGCAGGAAATCTACCGACAGACGGGTATCGTACCACAGGGAATCGAAACTTCCCCTACCGCTGTCGATAAAGCCCGTGTGCTATTTCCGCATCTAAGATTTGCCATCGACGATGTACTGAATCTGGCTAGCTACCCCGATCACGACGCCATTCTATTCGCCGAACTAACGTGGTACGTGCTGCCCCAGCTCGATGAGTTATTTGCCATTATGGCGGAGCAGTTCGCGGGTAAGTACTTCATCAACAACCTGGTATTCTACAAAGGCACCCAGCAATACGGCACTGAGTACTTTACCAGCCTGCGCGAATTTATCGACTACGTTCCGTTTGAATTGGTTGGGCGTTGCGAGGCCTCCACCGAATCTGACAGCACCATCGAAACCTCTACCATCTTCCGCATAACGGCATGATGGTTCACGGTGTACGGTTCACAGTTAAATCGTACACCGTGAACCGTATACAGAAAACCGTAAACCACGCACAGTTTACAAACTGTATCCGCCGTTATACGCTCGCCGGACGAAGCGGTTAGCGTAGTCGTAATTGGTAATTTTCATGGCTGGTCCGTCCCAAAGCAGCTTTTTACGACCGGTAAATTTGTCACCTTCCCGCACCATGTAGGATCGCGTCGCCAGGTTACCCATGAGTACCGTTTCGGTCAGCGGACCGGCCTGCTCGAAGGGCGATGATGTGTAGGCTCCGTGGCCCTGCTTACAGGCCTTCACCCACTGTTGCTGATGCCCGTCGGTTTTACCATCGACCAGCGGAGTTTTGGGAGCGGGCAGCGTTTTATCAGACAGCAACAGCTTCGGCTCGTTGCCGAATAATCCGCCCGTCAGCATGCCCTTCGTACCGATAAACAGCATACCACCATCGTCCGACCGGAACAGGTCGTCGTACGCTACGCCCTCCGGCAGCGGGGGCCGGATGCCGCCGTCGAACCAGGAGAAGTTGATCTCTTTTACTTTCTTATCGTTCGAGGGAAACGTCAGGTGAATCGACGCAGAGGGCGGGCACGAATCATCGAAGAATGCTTCTTTGAAGAAATCGGCGTACACCGAACCAACGCTGCACTCGACTGAGGTGGGATAATTTAGCTTCATCGCTCGAAACGGCACATCCATGAAGTGACAGCCCATATCGCCTAGCGCACCGGTACCAAAATCCCAGTAGCCACGCCAGCGAAACGGCATATACGCTTCGTGATAGGGGCGCGTGGGCGCGGTGCCAAGCCAGAGCGGCCAGTTGACGCCGGGCGGGATGGGCTGCGACTCCCCCCTGTCTTTCGGCGACTGCACCCCCGAGGGCCACACCGGTCGATTTGTCCAGCACTGAATCGTGTGAACGTGCCCGATGATGCCGTCCTGAATGGCGGTTTCGATAATACGCGTAGCATCGCCCGAACTGCCTTGATTGCCCATCTGCGTTACGACTTTGTATTTGCGGGCCGCTTCGGTCAGCATCCGGGCTTCGTAAATGTCGTGGGTGAGCGGCTTTTCGACGTACACATGTTTACCCAGTTGCATAGCCGCCATCGCAATCGGCGCGTGCATGTGATCGGGTGTACTGACGATTACCGCATCGAAGGTCTTGGCTGCCTTGTCGAACAATTCGCGGTAATCCTGAAAGTAAGGGGCATTGGTGAATTTGGCGCGGTATTTTTTCGCCTGCCGGTCGTCGACGTCGCAGAGGGCCACGATATTGTCAGTACCGGTATTGTACGCCTGCTGAATATTGAAATCGGCTTTACCCCCGCAACCCACAGCCGCAATATTCAGCTTGTCGGACGGCGCAATCACGCGCGAACCATCAGCAAGGGTACCGCCCAGTACGTGACGCGGCACAATAGCGAAACTACCGGCGGCCACAGCGGCTGTCGCCAGTAAACTGTCCTTGAGAAACGAACGACGCGACTTTTTGGCGAACGGGGTCATGGCGACGACGGTTTGATTGAGCGATGGGCTGTATATGTCCGGCAGCTACGCAAGCTAACGCATCCACCGGACAAAATCACCTAATAACACAAGTCAATCTACCATCAAGTCAATTAACTCATAATCTGACCCATTTTCATAGCAATACCCATGTCGCCTTTTACTTTCAGTTTACCCGACATAACGGCCATCATCGGGTTCAGATCACCGGTGCCGAGTTTCACCAGATTATCGACGCTGACCTGCAATTCGCAGTCGGCGGGTTTGTCGTCGTTCGATACGGCAACGGGTGACTGATTGCCATCGACGTATACGACGCCCTGGTCGGTTACAATTTTGGCGGTAGCCTCAAAAGGAGATGCGTTGGCTGCTTTCCGGCGAACCTGTTCGGTAATTTCCTGAATCGTCATGTTGGCTGTGTGAGTCCGGTTTTGGGAGACCCGGCGCGAAAATAAGGTTTTCCCCCTGTGTCGCTATCCGTACGCGGGTCAATCCAGCGTATGTCCGTACTTTTGTCGATGCGATCTCAATTTCTGACCCTACTCTGCGTTCTGACGTTTCTTAGCTGCGGCATCGGCCTGTTCGATGCTATCGTCTCGCTTACCCGTACGCAGGATGTCGCCGAGACAACCGCCATCACGCGTAAGCCCCTCCCCGACGACCAGCGTAAAAAGGAGAAAGCCTATTTTGAAGACCGCGCATCGGGCGACGTCCCCATGCCCGACGACCCCGACCTGATTCAGCCGCTTGCTATCGCCCAGCTCCTTTACTCTGCCCTGACGCTGGTCGGTGCCATTCTGATGTTCCGTCTGCGCCGGATTGGTTTCTGGATCTATGCAGCCGGTGCCGCCGTCGGCCTGATTCTCCCCGTCATCCTGGCCGGTTTCGGTGCGCTCAACGTGTCGTTCGGCGTCTTCTTCAGCCTGCTATTTGTCTATCTCTACTGGACGAATATTGGCGAGATGAAGTAGTCCGCTATCGCGTAACGCATCGGCCTATAAGCTGCCTGATTATCTGGTCACGTTAGATACGCAGCACAACATGGGTAACTAACAACCACTTACGCGGCCACGGCTTTGAGCAATTCCCGCTGTCTGGCTTCGGGTACATTAAGGCGGTTCATTTCCTGCTTTGCTTTCTGATAGGCCAAATCCCGGTTGTAATTGCGCTGGGCGTTCAGCCAGAATGAAGCATCTATGTCCAGAACCGCTTCTAGCTTCAGTGCCATCGCAACTGAAACACTTTTTTTGCCCCGGATCAGCTCCGAAACAAACGTAGCACTCACCTCTGTTTGGTTAGCCAGCTCCTTCTGAGTCATCTGACGGGTTTCCAACTCGTCGGTGAGCAGTTCTCCCGGATGCGTGGGATGTGCAGCAAAAATCTCCTCTCCGTTACGATTGAGTATCATCAGTGGTAGTCCGTTAATTCTTCGATCAATAGTATCTGAATCTCACCTTCTTCGCTAATCGACAAAACGACGCGATACTGCATATTGACCCGTACGGCATATTTACCTTCCAGATCGCGCTTCAAGGGATGAAGGTTCAGCGATTTGTTTTGCCGCAGTATAGCCAGACTACCGGCTGCATCCAGTTTGCGAATTGTCTTTTGGTAGGCTCTGAGCACTGATTCGCTGAAAGGCTGTTTACCCTCATACTCACCGACAAACCAATCTTCCAGTTGCTGGGTAGCGAAGCGGATAATCATAGTACCGCAAACGTAACAATAAACCACACAGGTTTATTGTTACGTTTGCGACAAATTTCGGCACCATCGTTTGTGAGGGCCGAATAATGAAATGACCGGTACATCAAGTCGATAGTCAGCGCAGCAGACGATGAAATACGTCGATTATTCCCAAAACCACTCGTGTAATACCAGATATAGGGCATAGCTTTTCTTCGTAGCTTGGGGGCTAATCAACCCAATCACATCCATGTCCTTCCGCTTTTGTACCCGGTTAACGGCTGCGTGGCTGCTATCGGCGGGGGTGGCCTTTTCGCAGGCCAAACTCGTCGAGAAAGTCACCCGTCAGGGAAACGAACTTGTTATTCCGTACGAAAAGTACGTGCTGCCCAACGGGCTGACACTCGTTGTCCACGAAGATCATTCCGACCCCGTCGTTCACGTCGACGTAACCTACCACGTCGGGTCGGCACGGGAAGAAATCGGCAAGTCGGGGTTTGCCCACTTCTTCGAGCACATGATGTTTCAGGGCTCCGACCACGTGGCCGACGACGAGCATTTTAAAATCGTAACTGAGTCGGGCGGTACGCTCAACGGCTCGACCAACCGCGACCGGACCAACTACTACGAAACGTTGCCTAGCAATCAGCTCGAACGCGCAATCTGGCTCGAAGCCGACCGGATGGGCTTTCTGCTCGATGCCGTAACCCAGAAGAAATTCGAGATTCAGCGGGCCACGGTGAAAAACGAACGCGGGCAGAACTACGACAACCGGCCCTACGGCCTGTCGGGCGAATACGTCGCCAAAACGCTGTATCCCTACGGGCACCCCTATTCGTGGCTGACGATAGGCTACATCGAAGACCTCAACCGGGTTAACGTCGATGACCTGAAAAACTTCTTCCTGCGCTGGTACGGCCCTAACAACGCCGTATTGACCGTTGGTGGCGACGTGACACCAAAGCAGGTGCTGGCCCTGACCGAGAAGTATTTCGGCTCGATTCCGCGCGGTCCTGAAGTGACCAAGACGCAGGTACCGTCGCCGATGCTCGACAAAGACCGGTACGTGTCGTACGAAGACAACATCCGGTTTCCGATGCTCCAGATCGTGTACCCAACCGTACCGAACTACGACGCCGATGAAGCCCCCCTCGACGCGCTGGCCGAGATTCTGGGCGGTGGCAAGAACTCGTTGTTCTACAAAAATCTGGTCAAAACTCAGCAGGCGGTGCAGGCCAACGCCGGTCACCCAACGACGGAGCTTGGCGGTCAGCTAACAATGACGATCCTGCCCTACCCCGGCAAGAAACTCGACAGTACAGAAGCGCTGGTGCGGCAGACGATGGCCGAATTTGAGAAACGGGGTGCCACGGATGATGACATCGCGCAGTTCCGCGCAACCCGGGAAGCCCAGCTGATTGAAGGTCTGTCGAGCGTATCGGGTAAAGTGTCGCAGCTAGCGCAGTACCAGACATTTCTGGGCAACCCCAACTACCTGCCGCAGGAGTTGAAGCGGTACAGCAAGGTCACGAAAGCCGATGTAATGCGCGTGTACGATAAGTACATCAAAGGCAAACACGCCGTGATTCTGACCGTCTACCCGAAGGGCAAGCCTGAAATTGTGTCCAGACCCGACAACTACACGGCGTCGACAGCGGATTACAAAGCACCCGATTACGGCTACAACGGCCTGAAATACGCCAAGGCAAGCGACTCGTTCGACCGCAGCAAGAAACCCGGCCCCGGCCCGAATCCGTCCCTGAAAGTACCGCCGTTCTGGACCGACAAGCTCGCCAATGGCATTAAGGTGATCGGTACGCGTAACAGCGAAGTGCCAACCGTAACGATGCTGATGACAATCAAAGGCGGTCACCTGCTGGAAGCGAAAGACCCATCCAAGGCGGGTATTGCCCAACTGACGGCCGCCCTGATGAACGAAGCGACGCAACGGTACACCAACGAACAGCTGAACACGAAGCTCGAGAAACTGGGCAGTAGCGTCGATATTCGGGCAAGCACCGAGGAAATCAACGTGTCGATTGAGTCGATGGTGAAAAACCTCGATTCGACACTGGCGCTGGTGGAAGAAAAGCTACTGCGGCCCAAGTTCGCGCAGGACGACTTCGACCGGTTGAAAAAGCAGCAGATCGAGTTGATCGGTAACCAGAGCACCCAGCCCGTAGTAATTGCCAACAAAGCCTACAACCGACTGCTCTACGGCAACGGCAACATCCGCGCCGTACAAACGAGTGGTACCATTAAAACGGTCGAGTCGATCACGCTCGACGACGTAAAAGCGTTCTACAACGCGTACGTGTCGCCATCGGTGGCCAGCCTGGTCGTGGTGGGCGATCTGGAGCAGAAAGACGTTATGCCGAAGCTGGCGTTCCTCACCAAATGGCAGGCCAAACCAGTCAGTATTCCGGGCGAAGCGGCTACGAAAAAGATCGACAAAACCCGCATTTACCTGATCGACAAAGATCAGGCGGCTCAGTCAGAAATCCGCATTGGTTACCTGACCAACATGCCGTACGACGCGACCGGTGAGTACTACCGCGCCGGGTTGGCCAACTACATGCTGGGCGGTGCGTTTAACAGCCGTATCAACATGAACCTGCGTGAAGACAAAGGCTACACCTACGGTGCCAATTCGCGGTTTTCGAGTACCCACACCGCCGGACCATTTACGGCGCAGGCGGGCGTGAAAGCGGCCACGACGGACAGCTCGGTGGTCGAGTTTATCAAGGAGATCACCAACTACGGCAAAACGGGGATTACCGATCAGGAGCTGGCTTTCGTGAAGAGTTCGCTGGGCCAAAGCGATGCCCTACGCTACGAAACGCCGATTCAGAAAGCGTACTTCCTGAACCGGATTATCGACTACAACCTGCCCCGCAACTTTGTCGAACAGCAAAGCGATATTCTAAAGAAGATCACGAAAGCAGAAGTCGACGCGATCGCCAGAAAACAACTCCCCGTCGATAAGATGATTATCACAGTTGTCGGCAACAAAAAGCTGATCGAGCCCGGCCTGAAACGACTGGGCTACGAAGTGATCGAGCTGGACAAGGAAGGTGAACCCATGAGCGCAACGTCGACGGAAAAAACCACACAACCGCCTGCCAGCGCCGGTGGCTCGTCGGGCAATCCGAAGAAGTAGCCTTACCCGGTGGGATACCAACCCCGGAATAATCGAAAAAGGGAAGCAGACTACGTCCGCTTCCCTTTTTCATGACCAGCCCAGCAAACTACTGGAATAATTTCGGGTTATAATCCGACACAAACAAATGGTTTACTTATGATACGCAACGGAAAAACGTTCTTACTACAGGCATTGATTATCAGCACACTCGCCGGTCTGGGCAGTACACTAACCAGCTGTTCGAGTAAGAAAACCGAGGAAACGACCAGTTCATCGACCGACACATCGACGGGGTTTATGGGCCGTCAGGGCGACACAACCGGTAGTGATCCGATGATGAGTCAGCAGGCCCCGGTCGACAGTGCGGCCGGCGGCACAACCGTCGTCAACGAAGTAAAAGTAAAGCCCAAAGAACAGTAGACATTGAGCGGGGGCGGTTTTTCAGAAACCGCCCCCGTGCGTTTCAGGGGTATGGCTATCTGTTCAACCGATGCAACAACAGGTATTACTCGACATGCTGGTTCAGAATCAGCTAACGTGCGGATCGACTTTCGACCTGGTAACGGCCGAAAATGGTACGATTCGCCTGAATCCACAGGCTGCATCGGCCGGGTTCATCCTGCGTCACACAGGCGAGATGTTCATAATGTTCGGCTTGTTCTTCGGCTTACCGACAACCGTTCAAAACTCGACAATGGGGCAGCAGGACACTGGGCAGGGCAATGACGTCAATAGCAGTCGACAACTGATCGAGCAGGGGTACGAACGCTTCCGGTCCTGCATCGACACGACGCCCAACGAAGCCTGGCTAGACCCGATCGACACGCCTTTTTTCGGCACCGTTTCGCGCATGCGACTGTTCTCGCATGTGCTGTATCACAACGCTTACCATGCCGGTCAGATTGGCCTGACACTGGCGCGGGGGCAACAACACGGAGCCAGGCTATGATTCGCATTCACTTCCTGCTACTGCTGACACCTGGTTTGTTACTGATTGGCCGATCGACCCTGGCACAGGACAAGACCCACGCCTTCTTCATGGTTGGCGACTACGCATCGCCGAACTGGGAGAAGCTTACGCTCGATAATACAAAGTCGGGGCAGCAGATGACGTATGCTTACAAACAGCACGAAACAGGCATTCGGCTGGAACCCATTGGCAAGAAGCGGCTGGATGGTCAGACGGTAGTGCTGGTCAGGATGGCGGGGGTTGGTCAGCCGTATCTGATTCGTCGGGACAGAGCGGGCAGGAAACTGGTTATGACAAGTCAGGATGGGCAGTACAAAAAGACGTTTACGCTCGGCTATGAGGGTCCGGTCAACGGGGTCGGCACCTATTGCGGGAGCTGCGCCAATGAACCCGCTGAGGCATTGAAACTGGTTGATGCTTATTTCTCCTCAGTCCCATAATGCCAGTCGTGTGAATCTGGTACGGTTTCGTTGTCGATCTGCATACGCAACGCGAACCCCCAAATCTGCGGACTGCTGCGGCATAGACAGTATCGGCCCGTTAGGCGTAGGATGTCTGTTCCGGCAACCAGGGCGGGAATCGGTTAGTGGTACCAACGGGTAAGTCAGCAACCACGCGCAGCTAGCACCTGATCGCTGGTGGCCCGATTGGGTACTGCGTTGTTTCGTCCTGCAATCGTACTATTTTTACTAGCCGCTTCACGAGCTACCACCGTATGCACGAAACACTCCTGTTATCACTTGCTCTGCTGCTTGCCGTCACGCTGTTTGTCATGCTGGGGCAGCGGCTACGCATTTCAACGCCTATTTTTCTGGTTATCAGCGGATTGGTTCTCAGTCTGTTTCCGGGCCTGCCACCGATCAGCGTTGATCCAGAACTAATCTTTCTCCTGTTTCTGCCGCCCCTGCTCTACGAAGCCGCCTGGTATATGTCGTGGAAAGAACTCTGGCGGTTACGACGCATCATTCTGGTCATGGCGTTTGGACTGGTGCTGTTTACAGCCACTGCAGTGGCCTACGTATCGTACATGCTGATTCCGGACTTTACACTGGCACTGGGCTTTCTACTGGGCGGTATCATTTCGCCCCCCGATGCGGTGGCTGCCGAGTCGGTATTACAGAGCGTATCGGCCCCCAAACGACTGATGAGCCTGCTGCGGGGCGAAAGCCTGATCAACGATGCATCGAGTTTGGTGGTGTTTCGCTTCGCGCTGGCGGCTGTCCTATCAGGGACGTTTGCGATGCACAAGGCGGCTATGGGGTTTGTAACCGTCACGCTGCTGGGCGTTGGTGTGGGGCTTGGCGTAGCGGGCGTCTTCTACCTGATTCACCGCTTCCTGCCCACGACCACGCGCATCAACATCCTGCTGACGTTCATTGCCCCGTATATTATGTACTTGAGCGCGGAAGAAGTGGGCGGTTCGGGGGTAATGGCCGTTGTCAGCGGGGGGTTGTTTCTGTCGTACCACAGCAACGAAATTCTGGATCACACGGCCCGTTTGCAGGGAACCGGCATGTGGGCGACGATCGTGTTTGCGCTCAACGGGCTGGTATTTATCCTGATTGGTCTGGAGCTACCCGTCATCATCCGGGCACTGGGCGACTATTCCCCCGGCGAAGCGATCTATTATGGGCTTATTATCACCGGCCTGCTAATCGTTGTGCGGATGGTTGTTTCGCTGAGCGCATCGGCATTTACCCGGTTTATTGGCAAGTACATCACCGTTGCCGAACGCAATCCGGGCTGGCGGGGGCCGATCGTGCTGGGCTGGGCCGGTATGCGCGGGGTCGTATCACTGGCATCGGCCCTGTCGATTCCGCTGACCCTGTCAGATGGCAGTCCGTTTCCCCACCGCAACCTGATCCTGTTTATCACCTTCGTCGTTATCCTAATTACTCTGGTCTTTCAGGGGTTGACACTGCCGATAGTGATGCGGCTGGTAGGCGTCACCGAAACGAACGATGGGCCGTCTGCCGAGGAGCAGGAACTGAGAATCAGGACGCATTTACTATCGGCTGTGCTGAATCACCTCGATAGCAACTACACCGGCGAACGCAACGAACTACTCGATAACCTGCGCGCGAAAGTGGCAACCGACCTGCACGCGGCCCAGTCACCCGGCCCCGTTAGCCTGCACGAGCAGCAATCCCGATACAATGAAATCATGCGTGACCTAAGCCGTGTCAAACGTCAGGAACTTCGGCGGTTGCGTAGCGATGAGGATTTCGACGACGACGCACTGCGCAAAGCCGAAGCCCGCATCGACCTGAACGAAGAAGTTATCGACCATCCCATCCGAGAGTAAGTTTTTAAACACAGCCTTATTTAAACACAGAGGCACAGAGATTTTACGGAGTAAAGAGATCTCCTCTGTTTTCTCTGTGAGTCCTCCGTCTCTCTGTGTTTAACTCGACACGCTGTTAGCAATCCTATTGACAATGGTTAAAAAAATTGGGGTAGGCGTACTTGTCCTGTTAGTTGCACTGGGTATCTGGCAGCGCGACCTCGTCAGCTACGGCTGGATGCAGGGCAAAGGGCAGCTTCGCATTCTCTGGAACACGCAGCCAATCGGCACCCTGCTCAACGACCCGGCTTACCCCGACTCGCTGAAGCAGAAAATACGGCTCATTCAGGAAATAAAGCGGTTTACCGTCGATTCGCTGGGGCTCGATCCGTCGGGCAGCTACGAATCGTTCTACGATCAGCATGGCAAGCCGATTCTGTGGGTCGTTACGGCGTCGCAGCCCTACGCGCTCGTCGCCCATACCTGGACGTTTCCGGTGCTGGGTACGTTTTCGTACAAAGGTTTCTTCGAGAAAGACCGCGCCGACACACTTGTGGCCCAGTTGAAACGCGATACCCTCGACACGCGTATCGGCGAGGTGTCGGCCTGGTCGACGCTCGGTTTTCTGAACGACCCGATTCTGTCCAGCATGCTCGACCGGCCGGTGGGTGATCTGGCCGAGCTGATTATCCACGAACTAACGCACGGGACGCTGTTTGTCAAAAACAACCTGGAGTATAACGAAAATCTGGCCGATTTTGTGGGTGAATACGGGGCGTTACGCTTTCTGGCGATGAAATACGGCAAGACATCGGTACCCTATCACGACTACCTGGCCCGTAAGAATTTCTACGGCCGCTACGATGAGCACGTGCTGCGCGGAGCACGGCTGCTGGATAGTCTTTACAGGACATTTAAACCGCAGACGCCTGGTCTTGTCAAAGATTCGCTGAAGTGGCAAACCATCGAACGAATCGTAACGAGCGCTGATACATTAACAGATGAACGTACCGGGAAGCAAGCGCGTTTAGTAAAAAAACGGCCGGTGAACAAACTAAGTGGCCCTAATAATGCGTACTTTATTGGGTATCTTACGTACCGGAAACAACAGAATCGATTTCAGCAGGAGTTTGATAATCAGTTCGGAAGCAATTTCAATCGGTATTTAACGTACCTAAAAAAAACATATCCGTCGCTTTGATGTCCTGACCGGACACCCGGGTTCTATGAAGAAACTACTCTTTGGTCTTGGCTTTGTGGCTGTACTGGGCACCGGCTTTTCGTTCGTGAACGCGTACCGACGCGTCGTGAACAATAGCTTCGGACCGGGTGAGCACCTTGAATACCGGGTTCACTATGGTTTCCTGAATGCTGCCGAAGCCACTGTCGATGTCAGCCCCACGCTGTATAAAGTCAACGAACGCCCCTGCTACCGGGTCAACGTCGACGGTCGGACGGTCGGTGCCTTCGATCTCGTCACGCGCATCCGTGATACGTGGCGCTCGTATATCGACACCTCAGCTATCCTGCCGCAGAAGTTTTATTCCAACCTTCAAGAGAATGACTACCGGAAGGAAGAAAATATTACGTTCAACCACGCAACGAACACGGTCAAGGCCGAGGAGCGCACCGAACGCGATATCTTTCACGTCCCCGACAACGTCCACGATCTGATTAGCGGCTACTATTTTCTACGCACTATCGATTTCACCCACATCGCTGACGGGCAGGTGCTGGAAGTGCCGGCCTTCTACGACGATACAGTCTACAATATGAAAGTGCGGTATCGGGGCCATCAGGTGCTAAAAACCAAACAGGGTAAGATCAACGTCATCCGGCTTAATCCGGTGTTGCCGTCCAACAAGCTGTTTAAGGAAGAAGAATCGATCCGGATTTACGTATCCGACGACATCAACAAGATTCCCGTCAAAGTCGAAATCGATCTGTGGGTTGGCTCGATGGTGATGGATCTCCGCCAGAACGGTGGCCTCAAACAGGGGTTGAAGTATTTCTAAATCACATTCGATTGTATAACAAAAAGCCGCTGGGGTGTGTACCCCGGCGGCTTTTTGTTGTGTCTTGTTTACCTCACCCCAACCCCTCTCCTAAGATAGGAGAGGGGCTATTTTCACAAGGGGATGGGTAGTTGATATAAGACCTATAGTTGTTCGATAACCCATTTAGTTTTAGCAATCAACGTGAGTCTTTAAAGAAGCTCCTCTCCTGTTTTAGGAGAGGGGTTGGGGTGAGGTTGGCAGTGTCCAACCTACTCCGCTAGCCCGTACAACTGATTGAACAGCAGTTTGAACGTGCCTTGTGACTGCGCCCGGAAGGTAATTTCCGGTCCGAATGCGTAGAGTTTGCCAGCACCAACCGGAGCCATAAAGGCCGTGACGCCGTCGCGGAGGTAAGCCTGTCCCCATGCCCAGCCGCTGCGGAGGGGTTTGTCGTTGGGGAACCACATCAGCGGCTTGACCAGCCCTTTCGCGATGGCTTCGGGGGCTAGTTTAAACACCGGGCTCGAATCGAAATACACGTCCGTTAGCGTCGGCATACCCCAGGTGGCCTGTTGGGAAGAGTCGAGGGTGACGCGCAGGATACTGCCGGGAATAAAGTATTTCTCGTTGTTGAGCGGGCGTTCCTGCCCGTTTGGCCCCATATCGACCAGCGCATTACGCACCGGCAAACCAAGGTGATAGGCCAGGTTCGTACTGGTACCGATCGTTACGACCTGCCCGCCTGCTTCCATGAACTGCTTCAACTGCGGCACCGATTTTTCGGCCGTAATGCGACCCAGCCACGGCCGGTAATCAGCGGGGATTTCTTCGGCTTTTGGCCCACGTGACGCAGCCCCACCGTATTCGTTTTCACCCCGCGTATTACCCACGGCCGGAATCGCCCGGGTCACGAACACAATGACGTCGTACTTCTTTTTCAGGTTGCCCGCGTCGATATCCTGCGCATAGACCAGTTCGGTTGGGTAATGGTATTGCTCCATCAGCCAGCGCACCCAGCCCGACGCCATCGATCCGCCGTAGGTGTCCCACAGCCCAATGCGCATCGGCTTCACCTTCTTCACGTTTGCCGGGCGTTTGCCGGTACTCGTCACGGTCATCCCCGATGCATCCAGGATTGATTTGACGTTGGCCGACGCTGGCACAAAAAACGAACCGGCCGGTGCTTTGTCCGTACCTACCGGCATCCGATACACCTCGACTCCCGCTTTCAGCAGATCGTTGACGGCGATAAACGAGTTGTTGACCTGACTGTTCAGCACGTAACCCGCGCCCGAACCACTGACCTTGCCAGCCGGTGCTTGCAATTCGCCGTAGGGTAGTTTTTTAAACGGGCCATCGAACGCGTCAAGCAACCGGTCGAACTGTACGTTCATCTGATAGGCCAGCGTCCAGCCAGCTGCGTCGTAGGGGCGGATTGGCGGACCACCGGGATACTGAAAATCGTTGGGATGATCCTGCGGCTCGAACATATCCAGCACGTGCGGCCGGAACGCCTGATCGAGCTTAACGACGTACGAACCCACCGGGTATTTTTTACCGGCCACGCTGAAGTCAGCCGTTGCCTGCTGTATCTGAATGCCCGTTTTAATCAGCGCATTGACAAATTTTACCGCCGTTGGCCAGTCAGTCTGACTCGCTGGGATGATGTAGCCACGCGGATCGCGCAGGGACGAGTCGTTCAATACCGCCGTAAAATACTTCGTGGGTATGCCTTCGCCACGCGGGGCCGGTGCCTGATCCGACATAGCCGTTGTGCTACCGGGGGCAGTCATGCTGCCCGGCGTCGCCACACCCGGCGTCGTAGTCGTGCTGGCTGGCGCGGCAGCCGGTGTCTTTTTCTGATCGGCCTGGTACAGCTCATTGATCGACTCGACCCGCTTCGGCGACAGGGTCCAGTAATTCTGACTACCGCGCTCGATCGAGTTTTTACCCATCCGGTAAATGTTGTACAGCAGCTGGTCGCGCTGCCGGGCCGCGTAGTCGAGCACGGCGTAGTTGAGCGACACCGAGTAATCGATCGACTGCCGGAATTTCCACCGTTGGGGCGTCACTGGATTCGGCGTGTTGCCGTTTGGAATCAGCCGCGACGGAACCAGCGGAATGGTTTCGGGCGTCGGGCCACCCACAATCTCTGTCAGCAAACCGATCATGTTGTGGAAGTGCGTCGTTGTGCGCAGCCCGCCGTTGTACCAGGTCGAAAATACCGAGCCGTTGAGCCGCGTGTAACCGGGCTTGTTCTCCACGTTCAGCCGGTTATACATAGCCGCACCCACCGCGTCGATACCCGTAATCATCAGCGGGTCGAAGACGTAGTTGAACGGGTCGCGGTACGGCGGACCAGCCAGCACCGAACCCGCCGGGCCGCGCTGGTGGTGATTGTACATGATCTGCGGAATCCAGTCGACAAACAGTTGCCGCCCGATGTTCTGAGATTCCTTCAGGTTCATCATGTAGAAATCGCGATTGTTGTCGTGACCGGCGTACTTCTCGTACAGACGGGGTAGATTGTCCAGCGACCGCTTCTCCGGCGACGGGTTGCGCATGTACCAGTTCGACACCAGCTCCTGCCCGTCGGGGTTGGCGTGGGTCATCAGGATCACGACGTTGTCGAGAATCCGCATCGTTTCGGGGTCGGTACGGCTAACGAGTTGGTAGGCCGTTTCGATCAGCTGGTGCGTGCCCACGGTTTCGGTCGCGTGCAGCCCGCCATCGATCCAGACGACGGCTTTGCCTTCCTCGGCCATGGCCCGCGCCTGTTGCTCGGTCAGGCCCTCGGCCCGCGCCATCCGGGTCGAAATCTCCTGATAGCGAGCCAGCTTTTTATGGTTTTCGGGTGAGGTAACGATCATCATAAACTGGTCGCGCCCTTCCTCCGTCTTGCCGATGACGGTGAGTTTGGTACGGGGCGAAGCCGCCAGTTTTTTGAAATACGCTTCGGTCTGGGTGAAGGTCGCGAGCTGGTAGTCGTCGCCGATGTTGAAGCCGAAGTGTTCTTTTGGCGTCGGGACGGTTTGCGCCGGAGCCGACACACGCAGCAGCAATGCTGTACTTAACGCGAGTAAAGTTGTACGGAACATAGAGTTAGTTTAAGCTATACAAGCCGCTGATGAACCAATTCACAAGTACGCCATTTTCTACGGCTTAGCTGATGATATGCCGTATAAGATTTGGCGCAATGCCCGTTTTTACTGCGCGAATGACGTATACATCGCATGTAGCCTGGACGTCCACGTCCGGGTGGCCGTTAGGCCAATAAAGCTACCGCCCTACGCAGTTGGCCTAACGGCCACCCGGACGTAGACCCGCGCCGGCGGACCGGTCCAGGCTACTACACGCTGTCCGGATCCAGCTATAGACCCACGCGGTGGCCGCCACGCGGTGGCCGATACGGGCTGCGTTATTTCTGTACGCTCAGGAAGGCGACGATAGCCCGGAGTTCATCCTGTTTCAATGAACCGCCGTAAGCCGGCATGTTTCCCCCACCGTTGACGATCTGTACATCGAGTTGGTCGGGCGTCCACGTGCGGCCGATCACGCTGAGGTCGGGCCCTTTGATACCGCCTTCGCCATTTATCATGTGGCAGTACTGACACCCTTTTTTGTAGAACAGCATGGCTCCACGCTCCAGCTGTGGATTGTGATAGCTGACGAAGTTGGTAACCGGTTTTGTGTCGAACCGGGGCGACCACGGGGCTATCTCGCCAGCCACCAGCAACGCACCAACGAAGATAACGACGCAGACCACGCCAAATACCGCCCAAGGCCGGCGGATGGGGCTTCGCTCACCCGTTCCCGACAGAAACGGCAACGCCAGTAACGCGCCCACAGCCAGCACCGGTCCAAAGAAAATCAGGTACGACTCGGTTCGGGGCGGCACCAGCGCAAACAGCGCAAAAATGGGCAGCATGTACCAGTCGGGCGCGGGAGTCGTTTTAATCAGCGACGGATCGGGGGGCTGTGTCAGAGCGGGTGGACCAACCGTGATCGCCAGCCCGACAATGGCGATGATGACCAGCGCACCGAACATGGCATCGCGCCAGGCTGCGTCGGGCCAGAAGGGTACACCTTCCCGCTTCAGCATGGCTTCGTACCACTTGCGGTACGTTTTCGGATCGACCGGCCGACCGGCTTTGGGTGGTTCGGAAATGCCGTTGCGGATAACCAGGAACAGGTGAAAACCGATAAGCCCGAAGATCAGCGCGGGAAACAGAAAAACGTGATACGCAAAGAACCGGCTCAGCGACTGCGCGCCGATCGTGTCGCCCCCCAGGAGCAGCCGGGCTAGCGTGGTGCCGATGAGCGGAATCCGGCCCAGGTTCTGTGCCGCCACCACCGACGACCAGACCCCGTTGGAGTCCCAGCGCAGCAGTTGGCCCGTAAAACCCATGATGATCGTCAGGAAGAGCAGGAAGACGCCCGTAATCCAGTTCATCTCGCGGGGGTACTTGTAAGCCGCCATGATGTACACCCGGATCATGTGGACGCCCACGAAGAGTATCATGCCCGACGCGCCGAAAAAGTGAATACCGCGCAGCACCCGGCCAAACATAGCCTGATCGGTAATGAACTTCAGGGACTGGTAAGCCGCATCGGACGAAGGCTGGTACAGTAACGCCAGACCAATACCCGTTACGACCTGGAGGATAAAGCAGAACAGCGTGGCACTGCCGAACACGTAGGCCCACTTGGCCCCCGGCGGCACCAGGTGGTTCAGAATCGGCCGGATCGCTGACATGACACCGGTGCGGTCTTCGAGCCAGTCGCCAACATTGCGGAGAAAACGTTTCATCGGATTAGCCGTCGCTGAATTTAGTGATGGGGATCGGTGCTGTACCGACCTGTACCTGCCCCTGTGCTACCCGCACGGCGTAGCGCGGTAGCGGCTTCGGCGGTGGGCCAGCCGCTACTGTACCGTCGCGGTAATAGACCCCGCCATGACAGGGACACATAAACAGTTCGGCGTCGGCCTCCCAGCGAACCGGGCAACCCAGATGCGTGCAGTTGACCGAGAAAACGACAAACTGCCCGTCGGCTTCGTGCCGGACCCAGGCCGCCGTGTGCGCCGTCGATCCGGCCCAGGCTTTGGGGTCCGCATTCTCGAACTTGACGAGTTTTGTAACGCCCACCGGAAACTGGTCGGGCGTACCGACACTGCGCCACACTTCGGGTTTGTCTTCCAGCAGCGGAGCCACCAGCGCACCCACCACCGGCACGGCCACCGCAGCAGCCGCCAGCCCGCCCAGGCCCAGACTGACTTTCATCATGAAATCACGGCGGCTGTCGTGGTCAGGGTGTTTAGCGACGGGCGGGGTGTTTTCGCTTGTCGGTTCCGATTTTTCCTGATTCATATCGTAAGTCGGTTATCCAGCCCACCAGGGCGATGGTAAAAATTACTAAACCGGCACCAGCGATGATCCAGCCTGCTTTGACACCCCAGCCCAGAAAAGCCAGCCCCATCGCCAGATAGAACGGCCAGTACGTCGGGCGGGGCAGCTTCGAAGGCCGGGCTTCTTCCCAGTTTTCGCGGTTCTGAATTCGGTCGTTTTTGTCCTGTTCCAATGTGGTTACGCTTAAAAAATATAACTAGCCAAGTGCTGGCCTGTTTACCACCCAGCCCCCTGAAGGGGGAGCGGTTCATTTGCGGAATGCTCCCCCTTCAGGGGGCTGGGTGGTATTTTCGCCTTTGTCATCCCGAGCCTGCGCGGGATGACAGAAAAAGCGGGGGCATACCAATTATCGCGATGTGGCTAACCGAGCAGTTTCTGACCCTGACTCTTCCTGCGTCAGCCAGGCGAAGAACAGCCAGAGTGCGCCAGTTAGATACACCAGACAGCCCGGCACCCACATCAGCAGCCCCGCCGTTTGCTGATCGACGGCCGGTTCGAGTTGCCAGCCATTCGGCAGCAGGCTAACCATAGCGTAATAGGTTGGATTAGGGGCGTAGGCATGGAAACTACCGGCGGGCGCAAACGTAATCAGCATACCCAGCAGCGAACAGCCCACGCAGGCTGTGAACAGATACAAGACCCCCGTCAGTGGGAAAATACGCCGGTCAGGTTGCGGACCAAGTACCGGCCAGATAAAGCAGACACCCGCCAGCACCAGACTGACCGAGTGTGCCAGATGAATCAGGTTCGTTGCCCAATCCGCCGACGGACCAGCCAGCGTACAAAGCGGCATAACACCAGCATCACCATGCACAACACTAGCTCCGTACACGGCCGGAATATGCCAGAACCACATCGTGCCCAACCCGATCAGCCAGCCCAGCCACGGCACCGCCTGAAAAAACGCGGAAACACGATCGACCACCAGCCCCGCTCGCCCGACTGGCTGACGGGGCAACCCCAGCACCAGCAGCGGAGCGACCAGCAATAGCAGCAGCATGTGGCTAATCATGTGGGCACTCATCGAACAGGTTATGCCCAGCAGATGAAGCGGAGAGAATTGTACCAGTGCCAGCAGCACTAATCCAGCTGCGTATAGCCCCGTGCCCCGCTGCCACCGCCAGTCCGCTGCACTGCCGTAAAACAGCCCCAGCGCGAGCAACAACCCGACGCTGACCAGATCGATCGACCAATAGTGCATAACCGAACTCATGACGCACGTGGGGTTAGAAAGTGAGGCAACACGTACACGACCACGAACACCACCGCCCAGACGATGTCGACAAAGTGCCAGTAAATACCCACCGACGGCAACAGGGCGGAATCAGGGTCGTCCAGATCGCCCAGAAACGCCAGATACAACACAATCGACAGCACGATTAGCCCAATCAGGACGTGCAGACCGTGAAAGCCCGTCAGCGTGAAAAAGCTGGTCGTGAACGTACCTTTGCTGATGGTTAACTGCCTGCTCAGCAACCCGCTGTATTCGATCCCCTGCCCAACCAAAAACACCGCGCCCAGCACGACCGTCGCGATGAGCCACAGCCGCAACTGGGTCGTATGCCCCCGCCGGAAGCTGACCTCAGCCCGCCAGAACGTGACGCTACTACTCAGCAACAGCACGGTAAACAGGCCCGTTGTCGTCAGGTCGAGGGTACTGGCTACGCGGGGGTTGAGCGCTGGCACGTAGGTGAAATACACAAACGCCATCAACAGGGCCAGGAAGAAAATGGCTTCCGACCCGACGATTAGTTTAATCAGTGTCTTTTGTTCCATATTTTTCTTCGTCGGACTTTTTGTGATCGCCAATCTCCGGGTGATTCAAATCGTGTACGGGTCGAAAGCTGTAGACCGGCGGCAGGGTGGTAAAGTTTTTCAGGGCCGGGGGCGAACTCGTCAGCCACTCGAAGGTATAGCCGTCCCAGGGATTATCACCCCCTCGTTTACCCCGTTTCAGGGCATCGTAAAGCAGGTACAGAAACAACAGCATAGACCCGCCCATCAGGAAAGCGCCCAGCGACGAAATCAGGTTGAGCGGACTGTACCCGGCCAGATTCGGGTAGGTATACACCCGCCGGGGCATCCCGATGATGCCGAGGATGTGCTGTACGAAAAAAGTCAGGTTGAACCCAACCACGAACAGCCAGAAAAACCATTTGCCCAGTACTTCGCGGTACATCCGCCCGCTGATTTTGGGGAACCAGTAAAAGAAGCCCGCGAACAAGCCAAACAGACTACCGCCCAGAAAGACGTAGTGCAGGTGCGCCACGACGTAGTACGTATCGGTCAGTTGCCAGTCGATGGGGACGATGGCGAACGAAATGCCACTCAGTCCGCCGATGGTGAACTCAACCAGAAAGGCCGTGGCAAACAGCATCCCCGTCGTGAAGCGAATCGAGCCGCCGTACATCGTACCCAGCCAGTTGAAAATTTTGACACCCGTCGGAATGCCGATGAGCATACTGCTGACCGCAAAAAAGCTATTGACGGTATTGCCCATCCCCGTCGCAAACATATGGTGAATCCACACGCCGAAAGCCAGCAGCGAGATGGCGATACCTGACCCAACGACAAACGGATAGCCGAAAATGGGTTTGCGCGAATACACCTGAAACACTTCCGACAATACTCCGAACGGGGGCAGCACCACAATGTACACTTCGGGGTGACCAAACAGCCAGAACAGATGCTGCCATAGCAAGGCCGACCCACCCGCATCGGTATTGAAAAAGTGCCCGTCGAGCTGCCGATCGATCAGCAGCATAACCAGCGCGGCATTGAGCGAGGGGAAAGCCGCCAGAATCAGAAATCCGTTGATCAGCACCATCCAGACAAACACCGGCAGGTACCTGTATTTCATACTCGGCGTCCGCAGCGTAACGATTGTCACAACCAGATTAGCCGCCGTCGATACCGTGCCGATACCCGACAGCAGCAGCCCGATGCAGTAATAGTCGATGCCGGGCGAGGCCGAGTACTGCACCTGATTGAGCGGGGCATAGCTGAACCAGCCCGCGTCGGGCGCACCACCCGCCAGAAAGCTGAAATACAAGAGCAGCCCGCCGAAAAATGAAATCCAGAAGGCGAACGCATTCAGCCGGGGAAAGGCCATTTCATTGGCCCCGATCTGCAACGGTACCAGATACACGGCCATACCCAGAATAGCGGGGGTCAGCACGAAGAAAATCATCGTCGTGCCGTGCATCGTAAACAGCTGATTGTACGAATCGGGCGCGAGAAACGTGTTTTCCGGTACCATCAGCTGCACCCGCATCAGCAAGGCCAGTAAGCCCCCGACGAACAGGTAAAACAGCGTCATGAGCAGGTACATGATCCCGATCTGCTTATGGTCGACCGACGAAATCCACATCAGCAATCCCTGATCGGCATTGACCGTTGCACCCGGCAGGGGCGATTGCGGTTCGGGGAGTTGTACGTCCGTTATCATTTCAGCGCGGTTAAGTAATCGACCAGTACGTTGATGCTGTCTTTCGGATAAATGAACCGGGGCATCAGCGCGCCGGGCTTGACGTGCTGCGGGTCGGTGAGCCACTTTCGCAGGTTGTCGGGATTGTTTTCCATCAGTCCAGCCAGCATCGTTTTACGACTACCGAAGTGCGTCAGGTCGGGGCCGACGTTGCCGTTGGCAGCCGTTCCCCGGATGCGGTGGCAACTCCCGCACGGCTGATGGCTGAAAAACGCAGCCCCGGTCTGTGCCGATGCCGGTAGCTGAGCCGTAACGTCCTGCCCTTTCTGCGCGACCCACTGCCGAAACTCAGCTTCGGGCTGGGCAACGACTTTGATCCGCATCCAGGCATGTTGCGCCCCGCAGAATTCGCTGCACGCCCCTCATATACGCCGGGCTTGTCGATGGTGACCCAGAGGTGATTCGTGCGGCCGGGAATAGCGTCCATCTTGGCCCCCAGTTGTGGCACCCACCAGTCGTGAATGACGTCGGCCGCGTCGATGTGCAGTAGCAGCCGCCGGCCAACGGGCAAGTGAATTTCGTTGGCGACAATAGCTTTTGAACCGGGATAGCTGGCCTCCCACCAATAGCGATGCCCGGTGATAACCACGTCGGGGCGCTGACCCTTGTCAGGCGGCAGCACATTCGCCATCGTGTCGAGCGTCAGGTACATAAACACCGCGACCAGCAGCGTCGGTACGCCAATCATCAGTCCCTCGATGACTTTATTACCCGTAAACTGCTTTGGTTCCGGGTCACCGGGTCTGGCCCGAAACCGGACCGATACATAGATCAGCAACCCGACAACGGTCGTCAACACAGCCATAGCCGCAATGACGAAGTAGACTGTCAGCGAAGCAATCCGGTCAGCCTGTTCGGAAGCGGGCGATAGAAAGGAGGGCAGCAGTGAAATTTTGTCCATACAAACGTCAGACCGTAGGGTCGACACATCCGGCTGATCTGGCAATCTGATTACTACTTACCTGGCAACCACAAGGCTGTGCGTACCGACGACCGTTTGGTTGCCGTTCGCACGGGCTACAAATCGGGTATGTAGCCACCATTTCACCCGGTAGAACTAACCACGGTAGCGTCAAATGGTCTTGCCGGTTAACAAAAATTTAATGCACACAGTCCTTACTGACAGGCTTGTTGACGGCGTGGCCAGCAGGTAGCTATTTTGCACCGTCGACCGGTCCATACGGGTCAGTTCGGCTTTATAATCGAACAGCAAATCATCGACTCACTGGTTGATCTGGTTGGCAGCGGCCATGGTTTTCGACGCATCCTGCCGCGCTTCGCGAGCCTCCTGCTGTTGTTTCTGCGCCCACCCCTGCCCGCTTTCACTGGGCCGCACGATGGGCACCTGCAGGCAGATGCTGTGTGCGGGCAGTACCTGACGCCAGTCGGCGATCAGTTGTTTGTACGCCTGCCCCACCGGCCGGATATTCCGGTCGAGATCGTACAGGCCCAGCGGGTTTACGTTGCCGTTGTTCTCGCGCAGGGCCGTATCCCAGTCGATCTGATCGGTCAGCGAATACCAGGTAAAACCAACGATCGGGACGCCATCGTTGCGCACCCGCAACACGTTGGCCCACTCTTTCCAGAGCCAGTTCACGGCTTCGTCGCCCCGGGGTCCCTGCCACAAATTCGTTTCGGTGTGCATCACCGGCAGGCGGTAGCGGTTGTGGTATTGCGTCGTAATCACGTGGTACCCAAACACCTCCCCCGACCCGACCGTATTGCCATCGGCCAGTACGCGATGCTCGTTGGTCTGGTAGTAGTCATTGCCCATAATGCAGTACTGCTTCAGACTCTGACCAAAGAAAAAATGATATTCGTCGCGGGTCATGCCGTTGTCCATCAGGTACTCATACATATCCGAATCGACACGCAGCCCGTAGTTCAGGTCGAGCGACAGAAACCGTTTGGCGTTCATCGACTCGGCCGGTTTGATAGCCGCCGGATTCTCCGCGTGGAAGTACTCCGACGATTCACTTTGAATAAAGATCGCGTCGGGCCGCACTTCCAGGATAGCCTGCATCGCCAGCACGTTCGCCTTGACAATGTGCTTCAACGCCGTTACAAACCCCAGGTCGGTCGATAGCTGCTCGTTCCACCAGCCGTAGAGGGCCGAAAACTTGGCGCAGATGTACATCTCGTTGACGGGTGTGTAGAGCTGTACCCACGGAAACCGCTGGGCAAACGCTTTGGCGTAACTGGCAAACAGCCGGGGAAAGTCAGGATTCTGAAAGGTGCCGATCCAGTCGGGCAGGCCGAAATGGCATAAGTCAACGATGGGGATGATATCGCGCCTGTGGAGATCGGCAAACGTCTGATCCGCAAACTCCCAGTCGTACTTGCCATCGCCGAGAAAGGTCGAGAAGATTGGCGGACCGTAGCGCAGAAAACCAATACCCAGGTCCTGTACAAGGTCAAAATCTGTTTTCCAGTGTTTATAATGACCGCATTTTTCCAGTTCGTCCATCCGGATTTTTCCGTTCTGGATGGTGGGATTACTATTCTCAATACCGGTGGCAAACAGGAACTGCGTCGTCATGAAAAGGCAGATTTATATGGACAAGCTGACTGATACAGAGACTCCCCCGCTGGCGGTTTGTTTTTTAAGTTATGATTAAAACAAGTGGTTGGCACCACAGCCTGACAGACTCATTGGGTACTGAGTTACGCTTAGTATACCGCTTAGTCTATTCCCGCCAAAAAAGTACCTATAGTGTACCAACAATCGTATTTATTCCGTAAACTGCCTCAACCAGCCAGTTAAGTCACACGTACGATTAAAACGGTTTCTAGTATGGAACGATCCATTCAATCAGTGGTTGACGTATTTTGTAGTGATGATTGGTATATCGACGACTGGAAGATCCAGTTTTTATTGTCGGAGCGGCACTTGTACGAGATTCGTAAAATCGCATCAACCAGCAACTGGTACGAAGATCAGATCGTGGCAGCCACCTGCATGAATAAGCTGACTATCTGCTTCGAGAGCATTTATAAATTTCACAAAACCTTTGGCACGCTACCCGTCATTGGCGACCGGTTATTCGATGAAGACAGTGGTATGAAGGTGCACGATCGGTCTATCGACGGTGCCCTGATGACCATAACGTTTGTGCTCGGTAATTGACGCGTCGGTAGCAGGCGTATACCTATCTGAAAAACGGCAGTCGACTACCATCGATTGTTTTTTTTGAACACCATAACTAATACATTAGTTGTAAAACTAACACATTAGTCATACCTTTCGTCGCAACGTAATTTACCAGTGAAACCAAGCCGTCATGCGTGAACTGACCAAAGCCGAAGAAGAGATCATGCGGGTATTATGGCAACTAAAGAAAGGGTTCGTCAAAGACGTACTGGCCGAGTTACCTGAGCCAAAGCCAGCTTACAATACAGTGTCGACGATTATCCGGATTCTGGAAAAGAAGGAATTGGTCGGGTACACGGCGTACGGCAAAACGCACGAATACTTCCCGCTGATTACCGAAGAAGCATACCGCCACTTCCAGACCAGCCAGCTCATGGAAAACTACTTCGACAATTCACTGAAGAAGCTGGTGTCGTTTTTCGTGCAGCAGAAAAACATCAGCCTGTCCGAAGCCGACGACATCATCAGGCTACTAAACCAGCAAAAGAAGCCATGAATACCCTCGACTACTTTTTTAAGGCCAACCTATACGGTTTGCTCTTCGCCGATTGCTATTACCTGCTGCTACGTCGACACACGTTTCTGCACCTGAACCGGGCCTATCTGCTGGTGTCGGCACTGCTCACGCTGACGTTACCACTGGTAAGCCTGACGCCAGCCGAAACGGCGGTACTACCGGTAGCCGTACCGGTAGGCGTGATTACGCTACCCGTTATGGCGGCAGCGCCCGTCGTCGTCAGTCAGGACGTGCCCGGACCATATTGGGATCGACTCCCACAGTTGCTCTATGCGCTGGTTGTGCTGGCATTCCTGGCTCGTATGGGCTGGCGGGTGTGGCAAATAAATCGGCTAATCAGCCGGTCGGCGCGCAGACAGTATCAAAATTTCACGCTGGTATTCGCGGCCACGGACACTGTAGCGACGTTCTCATTTTGCCGATATATCGTGCTTAGTCCGGCTGACGTGGATAATGCGCTGGTCTTGCAACATGAACAGGTGCACGTTCGGCAGTGGCACAGTGCCGATGTACTGGGAATGGCCGTTTTACGGGCGCTGTTCTGGGCCGTTCCGGTGCTGTGGCTGCTCGACCGGGCGCTGCGGCAGGTCCACGAATTTCTGGCCGATCAGGGTACGGTACAGCAGGTTACACAGCCTGTTGAGTACACGCAGTTTCTGGTCGACTACGCGTTTGGAATACGCCCGGAACCCCTGACGAACGGCTTCTTCAATCCAACGCTGCTCAAACAACGGATTCAGATGCTGCACCGACAGGCGACGACGCGCTGGGCATTGGGCAAGTACATGCTGTTGCTGCCACTGTCGCTGGCCCTATTGGCGATGACATCGGTACCACATGAGCTGGAAACGCTGGTGCAACAGGCTACGGAGAAAACAATTACCGTAAAAGGCCGGGTGACAAGTGCCACCGATGGGAAGCCGTTATCAGGCGTATCCGTCATGGACGGAAACCGGCTGACCACGACTGACCAAAACGGCCTCTATACGCTGATTGGTGTTGGGCGAACGGCGAAGCTGGCGTTCAATTCGCTGGGCTACCGAACAGATCAGTGGCGCATGGATGCACTGACTGGGAAAATAACCAAAAACGTACTGTCGCTGAGCCCCAGGTTGCAACCCACGCTGGAAGATGAGTTACCCGCTATGGGCGCAACAGCTGCATTTAGAGCGGTGAAGCCGAACCCGGCCATGCCCCTGAACGCAGTACCAACCAGCATTGTGAAAGATGGCAAAACATACAGTTCCGTTGCTGAACCGGCTACATTTCCAACGGGAATTCCGGGGTTGATGAATTACGTCGCGCACAACCTGCACTATCCGGCAAAAGCCAGAGCGGCCGGTATCGAAGGAGACGTATATGTCCTGTTTACTGTCTCACCATCCGGTAAGGTAACCGACGCCAGAGTCAACAAAACGATTACGGCACCCGGTAGCGGCTGTCAGGAAGAAGCCGTTCGCGTTGTGAGTCAGATGCCCGGTTGGATTCCGGCCACCCAGCAGGGACGCCCCGTAGCGGTTCGCTATCAAATACCGATTCGGTTTGCACTGGAACACACATCGAAGACGCAAAAATCAGCCCGGTCAACACCGGCCGATACGTTGCCAGCCAAACGTACACTGTGGCATCCCGCAGGAGACTTCCCCGGTTTTTCACCTACTACCGGACAAAGCCGCGACCGCTACGCCCTGCCCCTCCCCGATTCGCTGCGGCTGTTCGCCCGTCCGGCAACTATCCGAATAAGCAGTGTTTTAAAGGGCGACCCACAATGGGTTGTCGATGGTGTCAACGTAGACAATATTGATAATCTGAAACCCGATCAGATTGAAACAATCACCGTGATAAAAGATACTCCGTCAACCGCAGTTTACGGCGAAAAAGGAAAGAACGGCGTCATTCTCGTCAAGACGAAAAAGCCATGAACGTCCTCGACTATTTACTCCGCTCGACGCTGTATCTGCTGCTGTTTGCGGGCTGTTACCAGCTATTGCTTCGCCGGACCACGTACTTCGGTTTGAACCGGGCGTACCTGCTGTTGACACTGTTCGCGTCGCTCCTGCTACCGTTCGCCAGCCTGCCCGATTCAGCCAGTGAAACGCTGCCAACGGGGGTGATTACGTTACCCTCAATCACTATTGGCCGACAACCGCAATCATCAGCATTCGACTGGTCTGTGCCTGTTATGCTGTGGATTGTGTATGGTACGGGTACGTTGATTATGCTACTCCGGTTGGCGTGGCGACTTGGCTCCGTTCATCAGCTTATTCGTCAGGGGACAGCCCAGCCGCAAAGCGGTTACGTACTTGTTCGGCTGACTCATAATCAGGTCGCGTCGTTTTCCTTCAGCCGCTACCTCGTTCTGAGTCAGGGCGACGCACAAACAGCACCCGATGCCCTGATCCGGCACGAGGAAGCGCACATCCGGCAACGCCACACGGTTGATATACTTTGCCTGGAAGTCGCACAGGCCGTGTTCTGGTTCAATCCGACGCTCTGGTATTACAAGCGGGCGTTGCAGGAGGTCCACGAATTTCTGGCCGATAAAGCCGCAGCCGGGCAGATTAACACGAATTATATGCACCAGCTCGTTTCGTACGCGCTCGATGCACCGGTCGCTGCCCTGACAACCCCTTTCATTTCCTTTTCAACCCTTAAACAACGAGTGATTATGCTACAAAAACCCACGTCTCCCCGCCGGGCGCTACTCGGCTATGCGCTGGTACTGCCATTGGCGGCTACCCTCGTGATGTGTACGCAGGCTGAGCAGGATAAGCCGGTAACCCAGACCGAAGCATCAGCCCCAAAACCCGTAAAAGTCGATGGTGAAGTATTTACCGTTGTCGAGCAACAACCCGAATTTCCGGGCGGGATGAAAGAACTGGGCAGCTACCTGCAGGACAACTTGAAATATCCACAGGCAGCACAAAAAGCGAATGCAACGGGCCGCGTATTCGTGAATTTTATCGTGACGAAAACCGGTGAAATTACCGACGTGCGTGTGCTGAAAGATGTTGGCTTCGGTACGGGCGAAGAAGCCGTGCGGGTCGTCAGCAAAATGCCCCGCTGGGAACCAGGACGGCAGGGTACCGAACCGGTTAACGTCCGGTACAATTTGCCGATCAACTTCCAGCTTGACTCGGTCAGTGAGCCGACGGGTTACCTCAAAGACATCAAAACGGTTGTCTTGAACGGTGAAGAGGTTACCAAAGAGGAGTTTCAGAAAGTCCCCACGGAAAACATACTTCGCGTCGACGTCGATAAGGCAAATGGCGCTATCAAGGTCACGACGAAGTAAAGCGTGTGTCACTGCGTTGGCTGACCATACATGGTTTCACGCAGCTGAACCGACCGCCGGAATGGCGTTTTGCGAATGCGAATCCGGAACAGGTTATCGAAGTCAGTACCGTTGATCTTCGTCAGCGTTGGTGTTGTACCCAGCCCCCGCGCCAGTTCCAGTATGGTATTGCTGTGGCCCACGACCAGCAGCGTTTTGTTACGCTCACGATTGATTCGATCGACGCCCGCGCTGACAGGTGATGCCGGATACGTGGCGATGGGTATGCCTAGCCGTTGCGCCAGTGGCCCGGCAGTCTGCTTTGTACGACGATACGGCGTGGTCAGAATCAGATTCACTTGCCTATTCGCTAACGTATCGGCCAAAGCGACAGCCCGCGCCTTGCCCACAACCGACAAATCGGTCGAGTCAGATTCATCGACTTTTTCGGCGTGGCGCACCAGATAAACCGTCGTTGTCGAGCAACTGGTGAGGAGGAGCAGTAAACCGATAGCGAGTTGTTTCATAGGTTTGTCGCCCAGACGTCCACGTCTGGTAGCCGCAAGAGCGGCTAAAAAAGCTGCCGCCTAAATCAGTTAGCCAGACGTGGACGTCTGGGCTACAAAAAACGCCCTCAGCAATGAACTGAGGGCGTTTTTTGTGTCAGGAAATATCTACAGATCGCGAATCCAGATGTTGCGGAAACCGACCGGGTTGCCGTGATCCTGTAGCAGAATTGGGCCTGCACCATGAGCCTGCACTTTCGGGTAGCCGATGTACTCCGTCGTACCGCGAATAGCCGCGTGATTTTGTACCAGTACCCCATTGAGCAGTACCGTTACGTAAGCATAGTCGGTCATCAGGCCAGCCTTGTTGAAGCGGGGCGCCTGATAAACGATGTCGTAGCTCTGCCACTCACCCGGCTTACGACTGGGGTTAGCCAGCGGAATCGCCTGTTTGTAGATCGAGCCCACCATACCATCGACGTACGTCGGGTTTTCGTAGTTGTCGAGCACCTGTAGTTCGTAACGGCCTTGCAGGAAGATACCGCTGTTGCCCCGGCCCTGCCCTTTACCTTCTACTTTTTCGGGCGTCTTGAACTCAATGTGCAATTGGAAATCGTTGAATTCTTTTTTCGAGCGGGCCGAGAACCCCTTCGTCGAATACATGATACCATCGGTTACGGGCCACTTCAGCGGACCCGCATTTGTCTTTTCCCAGTGGGCCGGATCGTAGCCCGTGATGGCTACCCACTGATCCGTATTTTTACCATCGAACAGCACGGTGGCGTCAGACGGTGGCGTGGTGCCGCTGGTATTGGCCGACACGGTACCCGGCGTTACGACGGGCGGTACCGGCTCGTAAATTTCGGTCGATTCAGGCGTTTGTTTACTAGGCTGATTCTGAGCCATCGACGCTGGCGACAGCGCCAGAGCCAGTAGGCCAGCGCAGGCGGCAAGGGTTACTGATGTTTTCTTCATGAACGTAAAACAGGGTTACTAATTTGTAGGTCGACTTCCGGGCAGAACTACTCAGGCGGACTAAATATAGCTGTTAGGAAGGCCCGGAATAGCCGTTCGGTTTAGCATGGCCCAAAGATATAGTAATTGCAGTAGTTGGGCCATCAGGGGCAGAAAATTGGTAATTTCGGGCGTAAAACTTCCATTTTCTTCATGTCAACCCCATTTTACGCCATCAGAACACGCTGGCTGCTGGCTGTCGGCTGGACACTCGGCACAGGACTGGCCCTGGCGCAGCCCGCGCCCGAAGCCGGTACGCCGATACCCCTCAACGACCTCAGTGCGTTTACCAATCCTGCGTCGAACTGGCACATCGTCGGGTCAGCACGCGCTGATCTGAATAAGGCCAACACGCTTTTCACCGATAAAGGAACGGGTGTACTGGCCAACCTGCCATCCGATAAGAAAAACGTGAAAGCCGGTGACCTCACCACGCAGCTTCAGCACGGCGACGCGGATCTGGAGCTGGATTATATGATGGCGAAAGGCGCAAACTCGGGCGTCTACTTACAAGGTCGCTACGAGATTCAGCTGGCCGATAGCTGGGGTACCAAAACAGCCAGCACCGGCGATAATGGCTCCGTCTACGAACGTTGGGACGATAAAAAACCCGCCGGTCAGAACGGCTACGACGGCCATCCCGCCCGGCAGAACGCCAGCCGCGCACCGGGTTTGTGGCAGCACCTGAAAATTTCGTTTCAGGCACCCCGCTTCAACGCGCAGGGTCAGAAAACAGAGAACGCCAAATTACTGAGTGTCGAGCTGAACGGCGTTTTGATTCACGATAACGTCGAGCTGAGCGGTCCCACGCGGGGAGCGATCAGCAACGACGAGAAAGCCACTGGTCCGCTGGTATTGCAGGGCGACCACGGAGCCGTTGCGTTCCGGAACATCCGCTACATCGCTTACGACAAGCCCCGTCCCGAATTAACCAACCTGACGTTCTCGGTCTACAAAGGTAAATACGAGAAAGAGCCGGAGTACGACAAAACGGCACCCGAATCCGAAGGACCAACTACGGTTCTGTCGTCGGCCGTTAGCCGCATTCCAAACGAAATGCTGATTCGCTACAAAGGCACGCTGCGTGTGGCGGAGCCGGGCGAATACCGCTTCCGGCTGGGTGTGCCGGGTGGCGCGGGATCGCTGAAAATCGGTGATCAGATGGTTGTACCGCTGGTTGGCTGGGTTGGTAACGGCACCGGTAAAGTCACCCTGCCCAAAGGCGACGTACCGGTCGAACTGTTTTATTCAAAATTCATGGACTGGATTCAACCCGCGCTGGGTCTAAGCGTTGCCGGGCCGGGCGTACGTGAGTTCGTTATCAGCGACGCCACAACAGCCGGGGGTGAAGAAGTCGATCCGATTCTGGTCGACGCGTCGGGTGCCAATACCGTTCTGCGCAGCTTCATGGACGTACCGCCCGATATACAATCCCAGGGCAAACGTACCCGCGTCACCCATGCTATCTCGGTTGGTAGCCCCGACAATGTACACTACACCTACGACCTCGACAAAGGCGCACTGGTACAGGTATGGCGGGGCCAGTTCCTCGACACGACGCCGATGTGGCACGACCGGGGCGATGGTTCGTCGCGGCCGATGGGCATGGTACAGCGGATGGGTACACCCATGCTGTTTCTGGCGAAACTTCCTTCCGCGCAGGCCAGCTGGCTAACCGACACGACCGGCACCAGCTACCGCCCGAAAGGGTATGTACTGGACGAACAAGACCGCCCCACGTTCCGCTACCAGACCTACGGCGCATCGGTCAACGATAAACTCCGGGTGCTGGAGCAGGGGCAGGGTCTGCAACGTGAACTGACCGTAACCAACCCGGCCGGTGATCTCTACGCCCGACTGGCCAGCGGCAGCACGATCAACGCGATGGACAACAATATGTACCTGATCGACGGCCACGCATACATCCGCATCGACGCGCTGGATGGGGCAAAACCGATGATTCGGGAAAGCGCGGGCGGTCAGGAACTGATCGTACCGGTGAAAGGCAAACTGACATACTCAATCCTTTTCTAAACTAACCCCACCCCCGGCCCCTCCCCGTTAGGGAGGGGAGCGATTGCTTCGCTCTTCACTCATCAGCGAGGACAGTGCTCCCCTCCCTAACGGGGAGGGGTTGGGGGTGGGGTCCAATCGATATGAAAAAACTACTGACTACGCTACTCGCGGCTGCCAGCCTGACGACGGCGCTGGCGCAGGAGTCGCCGAAGGAGGAGGACTTCTTTAAAATTCAGAAACTGACCGCGCCCGAAGGTACCCTGCTCGAAGTGGGCGGGCTGGTTACGCTGCCGGGCGGTAGCCTGGGCGTGGCCACGCGCCGGGGCGACATCTGGATCGTGGAAAATCCCACGAGCCGCGCGCCCTTCTTTCGCAAGTTTGCGTCGGGGCTGCACGAGATTCTGGGGCTGGCTTACAAAGACGGTGCCCTGTACTGCGCGCAACGTGGGGAACTGACCAAAATGCAGGACACCAACAACGACGGCAAGGCCGATGTATTTGAAACGGTGTATGCCTGGCCACTATCGGGTCACTACCACGAGTATAGCTTCGGCCCAAAAATCGCACCCGACGGCACCTTTTTCGTGACGGGCAATGTGGCCTTCGGCGACGAAGAATGGTGGCGGGGTGAAAGCCGGGTCCCCTGGCGCGGCTGGACGATGAACATCACGCCGGAAGGCAAAATGCAGCCCTGGGCAACGGGAATGCGTTCCCCCTGCGGACTGGGCCTGTACGACAACGAACTGTTCTACGCCGACAATCAGGGCGACTGGATGGGGTCGGGCGGTATCGTTCACGTCAGGAAAGGCTCGTTCGTTGGGCACCCGGCCGGTCTGCGCTGGACGGGCATGAGTAATTCACCGGTGAAGCTGTCGCAGGAAGCGTTCTTCGCCAAAATTGACGAACGGCGTCGGCGCGACGACGATGGTCATGCGATCAAACCCGAAAACGTTGCCAGCGAAAAACCGACGCTGCTCTACACGATGAAAGACCAGTTTCTAGGCACCGACGTGCAGGTACCGGCGGTGTGGCTCCCCCACGGTGTGCTCGGCATTTCAAATTCCGAGATTCTGGAGATTCCGCAGGGCGTATTCGGCCCGTTTGCCGGACAGTTGCTGGTCGGCGATCAGGGTATGAGCAAAATCTCGCGGGTGTTCATGGAGAAAGTAAACGGTGAATACCAGGGCGGGGCCATCGAACTACGTAACGGCTTCCGGTCGGGCGTGTTGCGGATGGCGTGGGCTAAGGACGGCTCACTGTTCGTGGGCGAAACCAACCGGGGCTGGGGTTCGGCCGGCGATGCCAACGAAGGCCTGCAGCGGCTGGTCTGGAACGGAGCCGTACCGTTTGAAATCCGTACGGTGAAAGCGATGCCCGACGGCTTTGAAGTGGAATTCACCAAACCCGTCGACCGGAAATCGGCCGAAGATCTGGCGTCGTACCGCGTCGAGAGCTTCCTGTACAAATACCATTCGGTCTACGGCAGCCCGACGGTCAATAAGGAAGCGCTGCCGCTGAAAGGCGTAAAGGTATCGGCCGACAATATGAAAGCCCGCGTTATCGTGGGCGACCTGCGCCGGTACTACATCCACCAGCTTACCCTCGACGGGGTGCGCGGTGCGGAAGGGTCGTATTCACTTGTTCACCCGATTGCGTACTATACACTCAACAACATCCCCGACGGGCAGAAACTGGCGATGACTGAGGTAAGTACCCGCAACTCAGCCGCTGCACCCGCCACAACGGCGCCGGCAGCCACAGCCCCTGCAACAGGTAAAAAAGCCTCCGCGACGAAAGGGAAGGTGACCACTGGAGCCAAGCCCAAGATTCAGGAAGGGCAGGCTATCTCAATGGCCAAAGCACCAACCTACGACGAAGTGAAAGGCTTATTGACCCGGCACACTTGCCTGGCCTGCCATCAGGCCAACAAACGGCAGGTCGGTCCGGCCTACGCGGATGTTGCTAAACGCCGGTACACCAACGACCAGATTGTTGAGCTGATCTATCATCCCAAGCCCACCAACTGGCCCGACTACGCGACCGAAATGCCGCCCATGCCGCAGGTTCCCAAAGCCGACGCGCTGAAAATTGCCGCCTGGATCAACTCGCTGGCCCCCGCCAGTAGCAGCGGTAGCAGCAGCAATCCGGACGCACCAAAGCCGTAAGTAGCCTTTGCACAACAATTAGAAAATGCGAAACGCCCAGTGGTAAAACCGCCGGGCGTTTCGCATTTTCCTGTCCTTACCAGTACAGACGGCTACCCTACTCTGCATTCTGAATGTATTTGCAAGTACGTTTGCTTATTCATACGCCCCGCATTCTTCGATCGAATCAGGAATGACCACATTTATTGGTACGACTCCAAAGCTCCGCCGTTTTTACTCGGCAGTCATCATTCTCACAACAGCATTGGGCTGGTACTTGGGAAACGGACTAACCGGCGATTACTGGTATCTGGTATGGCTGGCTCCTATTCCTGTTCTGATCGGTTCATTTTATTATAGTGAGCGAATCAGCTTTACGATGGCATTTACTGCCTGTCTGCTGGGCAGGCTCAGCTGGTTTGTCTACCTAGACACGGTTACTTCGTTGCTGCCCACCATGCTATTGGTGTTTGGACTGGCCTACGTATTTGCGCGTATCGCTACGTACTCCGGCGCAAAAATGCGGGCATATAACGTCTGGTACAGCGTACTGATCTATCCGGTCCTGATGACCACCTTTGAGTATCTGGTACTGACGTTTTCGCCCGACGGTACAGCCAGTAGTCTGGCTTACACGCAGGCCAACGTCCTACCAATTGTCCAGTTTGCATCGGCTGCCGGAACACCGGGTATAACGTTTCTGGTCAGTCTGTTTCCTTCGTGTTGTGCTCTCGGCTGGCTCGCTTACGCCCAGCGGAACATACGAATAGCGTATCCCGCCCTCGGTACATCGTTGCTGGTGTATGGATTTGCGCTGTACTATGGCTACCATCGTCTTGATACGCTACCGTCCCGACACGAATTAAAGGCCGGACTGATTGTAATGGACGAGACAAAGCATCATCCCAGCCAGCAACGCAGCCAACGACAGATCAGCGCGGTACTGGCTGATTATTCGCAGGCAATCACCCGGCTGACGAAGACAGGGGCTAGTGTTGTGCTGCTTCCAGAAACAGCGTTTCATCTCGTACCCCGCAATGACAGTCTGATTATCAACACACTCAAACGCATCGCAACGCAGAATAGCACATGTCTTATCGTCGGATTAGCCGACTATACCCGGCCTGACGCCCGTAATACAGTACTGGTGGTCGATGCCAACGGACACGTACTCACTACTTACGCCAAACAGCATCTGGTGGGTGGCTTCGAGCGGCAGTTTACGCCCGGTCGGCAAGCCGGTTTTTTTCCGGTTAACTCGGCTCGGGCGGGCGTTGCTATCTGTAAAGATCTTGACTTTCCGGGTAGCATTCGTGACTATGGTCAGGCCAACGTGGTGGTTCTCTTCGTGCCAGCCAATGATTTCGTAGTCGACGACTGGCTCCATGCCCGCATGGCAATTTTGAGAGGTGTCGAAAATGGTTTTTCAGTCGTACGCACTGCCCGACAGGGGCGGCTTACCATCAGCGATCCGTTCGGACGGGTTTTACACGAAGCGAAAAGCAACATTGGCAACGAAGCCCAGTTGATCGGTAGTGTTCCGCTGGTTCGACAGGCAACGCTATTTACGTACGCTGGTAACTGGTTCGGCCTGCTAAATCTCACCATCGCGTTTTCGCTACTCGTATTCTTCCGATTGCGAACGCCAGTTTTGCGCGTTAACAACTAGCATCCCCGCTCCTCAATTCTTGACTTCTTGCCGAAGAAACATAGTGCTTCACCTGTAGGAAGTTATTGGGAAATCGTTTGCATCCCGAGCCCGCGAGGGATCTTCGTTAAAAGCACACAAACTGCCTGATGACGAAGATCCCTCGCGGGCTCGGGATGACAAAAAAGCGATTTTAGCACTTCAAAATTATCCCCCCAAACAACCTCTAAAGTCACCCCTCTCCCGTTTTGGGAGAGGGGCCGGGGGTGAGGGCAACTGCATCACTTCAACGTCAGCACACTCCGCTTGTACGTCGCGGTGCGGGCGTCGTTGATGACACCTTTCCAGTTCAGGCCGTAGCCGAAATCGTAGGTGTGGCCATCGGCGTCAACGTAGGACTGCATATCGCGGGGAACGTCTTCGGCCTGTTGTTCGACCGTCCGCATGTTGGCGGGCATCTGCATCGGCAACAGGGCCGAGGGTTCGTGCGCACCCGATACGATGTCGAGCAGGGCCTGATCCTGAATACCGAAGTTCGCCAGTATCGCGTTGGTCGATGGCTCCAGCTCGGCAAACACCATGGGGTTGTTGATCCGCACCGACACGATTACCGGCTTGCCGTTCATTTTCGACTGCGCATCCGTCACCATCGTCAGATCCGTTGCGTTAATCGTCGTACTCGATTTGCCAGTATAGCTACGGTTCGTGAAGGTCTCCAGCGGGTCGCCCCCACCGATGCTGGGGTCGCGGGTACCCTGTGCGGTATACGGCCGGTATTGCAGGCTGATCGGTACATAACCCGTTTTGCCGTCTTTAGCCGCTTCTTTATCATACCCACCCACCGAAGTTGGGCTTTCGATCACGACGAGGGCAAAATCAGCCTCACCGGGGTTATCCGTAAGCGTATAATACTTTTTCAGCACATCCACGTTGATCGGGTAATTGTTACTTTCAGGCGTTGGCATACCCAGAAAGTTTCGACCGGCCGCGATAAACCGCTTCGGCACGTAGACTTTCTTTCCTTTGCTCATCGGTAAGGCGTTCGCCTTGTTTTTCAGCAGCACGACCGACTGCAACTGCGCCTGATACCCGGCATTCATGTAGTCGGCTCTGCCAACTGTTTTCCGGGTCTGTTCTACATCGAGATACGGATTCTCAAATAACCCGACGCGTAAACCGTTTTGCAGCAGCCGCACGGCCGATAACTCGAACCGCGCGCGCATGGCCTGTTCACCGTGTTCTTTTACACCCAGCTGGTACGCGCCGATTACCGGTCCGGCATCGTTGTTGCCGCCGTACTGATCGACGCCCGCCATCAGTGCCTTGTAGTGCCGTTCGGCCAGCGACAGCTTCTCGACGCCCCACGATTTTCCCGTCAGAAAGACGTCGATGGCCGTTTCGTCGGCCGTGATAAGCCAGTCGGTACAGACCACGCCGTCATAGCTGTACTTCTTACGCAGCAGGTCGCCGACGATGTATTTGTTGTAGCTGTTGCCGACGTTTTCGCCGTACTTCTTGTCCTGCCCAAACGAGATCGTGTAGTAAGGCATGACAGCCGCCGACGTACTGGTTTTGCCATTTAGCTTGAATGCCCCGTCGATAAACGGCATCAGGTGCGTACTGAAGTTATTGCCGGGATAAACGGCGTATTTGCCGTAGCCGTAGTGCGCATCGCGGCCACCTTCGCCCGAACCCCCACCCGGCCAGTGCTTCACCATCGTATTGACGCTTGTGTAGCCCCAGCCGCTGCTGATTTCCTGTTTACCCGTCGACGTCTGAAACCCGTCGATGTATGCACGGGCCAGATCAGTCGTCAGTTTCGGATCTTCGCCGAACGTACCACTGACGCGGTTCCAGCGGGGGTCCGTTGCCAGATCGACCTGCGGGGAAAGTGTCGTGGCGATACCCAGCGCGCGGTATTCAGCGGCTGCCACCTGCCCAAATTGCCGGACGAGTTCAGGGTTGAACGTCGCGGCCATACCCAGCGAGCCGGGCCACATCGAAATTGTACCACCGGCCCCGGCGTTAAACTCCGCATCGGCGCGGGTGCCGTGGCGGGGGTCGGAACTGCTATTAATTGGAATACCGAGTCCGATCCCTTCGACCAGTGCCTGCGCATTGTTGTTCCAGTTAGCAGCCGCTTCCGGACTTTGCACCGACGTAATCAGCACGTGCCGTAGGTTGTCATTCGTCAGGAATTCTTTTTGCTGATCCGACAAATCGCTGACGTTGGCTCCGCTCTGCGCAAATACTTTCCCACCGTACGTACCGGCAAACGGCCCGCCCGGAGCCGCCGGAATCGGCTGGTGTTTGCTGTACAGCATCAGCCCCGCGATCTGATCGATCGTCATGCGGGTAGCTAAATCTTTCGCCCGATCCAGGGCGGGTAGTCGCCAGTCTTCGTAGGCATCGAGCCGCCCGTTTTTATTCAGGTCTTTAAACGCGAGCCCGTCGACGGTCAGGAGTTTGACGCCGGACGTTGTCGAGTAGCCAAGCGTCTGCCCACCGGGGTTCGATACACGCACAACGGAGCCAACCGTTTGCGACGTCCATTTCTGGGGCGTTTGTGCCATCAGGTTTCCGATGGGCAGCAACATGCTCAGGCAAAGTGGGTAAAATAACTTCTTCATATTGATAGACAGGGTTATATCGGTGAGCGTATCGGTTTCTCGGTAAAAGTAAAGCCGCGCTGCCACAACTCAATGTCGTGCCAGTGCGGCTTTGTGTATTTTATACGTACTGTGTAGCCTGGACCGGTCCGCCGGCGCGGGTCCACGTCCGGGTGGGCGCGATAGCGACCAAAAAGCTACCGCTAAAGTCAATTGGCCTGACGGCCACCCGGACGTGGACGTCCAGGCTACACAGCACGATGCTACCTCGGCTGCCAGACCGGGAGGTCTGGGCTACTCGGCTACTCTTTTTCGAAAATCACATCCGTAAAATAGCCTTTGCAGTCGGTAAACGATTTGACGACGCGGAAGCCGGTCTGCTGCGCCAATTGCTCAATCTGGGCGGGCGTAAATTTGCGGGAGATTTCGGTGTGAATGATTTCGCCCCACGCAAACGCCACATCCATAGCCAGCGCATCGATACGCACCGTTTGCGCTTTCTGACTGACCAGATAGCTACGCGCTTCACCCGTTTCGGGGCTATAGGTTTCGTAATGATCGAACGCGGCCAGATCGAAATTGGCGTCGAGGTCGCGGTTCAGCCGACGGAGCAGGTTCAGATTGAATGCCCGCGTCAGTCCCTGACGGTCGTTATAAGCTGCATGAATCACCGCCGGGTGCTTTTGTAGATCGATACCGGTCAGTACCAGATCGCCGGGGCGGAGTCGGTCGTGCAGTTGCCGGTAGAAATCGACGGCCTCATCGGGCGAAAAGTTACCGATGTTGGAGCCGAGAAACATAACGATCCGCCGGGAGTCAGACTCCTCCGACAGTTGCGACAACGCGTTGAAATAGTCGTCGTGCCGGGGGTTCAGCCGCAGATTCGGCCACGACCGGCGTACATCGTCCGCCAGCCCGTCGAGCGCGTCGGCCGAAATGTCGACCGGCGCATAAGCGAAATCGGCCTGCTCATCGACAAAGTGGTTGAGCAGAATCTTTGTTTTCAGCCCATCCCCCGCGCCCAGTTCGACCAGATCAAATGAGCGGTCGCCGACGGCAAACAGCTGCAGCAGATCCGCTTTATATGTATCCAGAATCTCGTACTCCGACCGGGTCAGGTAATATTCCGGCGCGTGCATGATGGCCTGAAAAATACGACTCCCTTCCGCGTCGTAAAAAAACCGCGACGATAGCCGCTTGGGCGTCAGCCGCAAACCCGTCCTTACTTCCTCAACCAGCGCCGGATCGACGGACATGGTATCCGTGTCCGCGTGATTGTCTAACCGATCAAGCACTGGTGCTCCTTCTACTTCACCAGCCGAATTCCCGTGTATTGCCATTGTGTGCCAGGATGAAAAAAATTACGATACGTGGGTCGGGCGTGCCCGTCGGGTGTAGCGACGGAAGCACCCCGCAGAACAATCTGCCCACTCATAAACTTGCCATTGTATTCGCCGACGGCCCCTTCGGCGGTCGTAAAGCCGGGGTACGGCAGGTAGGCCGAGTTGGTCCATTCCCAGCGGCTGCCCCAACCGAACCGGTCGGCGGCTGCTTCCCACTCAAACTCGGTCGGCAACCGCTGCCCTTTCCAGCGGGCGTAGGCATCCGCTTCGTACTGACTTACGTGTGTAACGGCCGCATCAGGATCGACCGGCTGCAGTCCATCGAATGTGTAAGTGTGCCAGACGCCGTCGACGTTGTGCCAGTAGAGCGGGGCTTTCGCGCCGGTGCGTTTCACCCACGCCCAGCCATCAGAAAGCCAGTGCTGAAACTGCTGGTAGCCACCCGCCTGCATGAAATTAAGGTACTCGCCGTTTGTGACCAGCGATCCCGCTATCGTCGTGTCGTTCAGGTAGACTTTATGCCGCCCCAGTTCATTGTCGAAGCAGAAGCCATCACCCTGATAACCGATGGTATAAATGCCCTCGCTGATGTGCGTGTCCGGTCCGTTTGCCAGCAGTGGATTCTCCCGGATCGGCATATCGACGGCCGGTAGCAGCGGGTTATGGCCCAGAATGTATTTGATGTCGGTAATAAGCAGTTCCTGATGCTGCTGCTCGTGGTTGAGTCCCAGTTCGAGCAGGGCAATCAGTTCGGTCGTCGTCTCGGCCTCGTCGAGGAACCGGCTCATCTGCTCATCGACGTAGGTACGATACGCGTACACCTGCGCCACGGTTGGCCGACTCAGATTACCACGATCTGTCCGCAAGACGCGCTTACCGACGGTTTCGTAATAGCTGTTGAATACAAAGCTAAAATCGTCGTTGAAGACGCGGTAGCCGGGCGCGTGTGGCACCAGTACGAATGTTTCCCAAAACCAGGTGATGTGCCCCAGATGCCACTTGGGCGGGCTAACGTCAGCCATCGGCTGCACCACATAATCCTCGGTTTCCAGCCCCCGGCAAATAGCTACGGAGTGATGCCTGACGCGCAGATACTGCTGCGTAAGCGTATGTTCAGCAATCATATTTCGTTAACCGATTGACGGACAAAGGTGTTTACTGTCGGTACAATTATTTACACGAATATCGCTTACCCCTATACGTCGACCAGTACCGATCAGTAGTTTGCCATCTGCTCATCGACGTAGCACCACAGCCAGCGTTCCCCCGGTTCAGCCGATGCGATAACTGGGTGCTGACTGGCGTGAAAGTGTTTCGTCGCGTGTTTGTTGGGCGATGAATCGCAGCAGAGCGTAACACCACACGTCTGGCACGTACGCAGATGCACCCACCGGTCGCCGGTTTTGACGCATTCCTCGCAGACGTGTTCGCGGGCCGGCATGATCCCGGTCAGGGCGGATAAATGAGAGCAGACAGACATATCGGTTTTCAGTTTACAGTATTCGGTTTACAGGACTTCGGTTTACGGTCTTCGGTGGCTTGCAGTCAGCTCACTTTCAGACACGACGAACCATGACCCGTACCTTAAGAGGTTGTTTAGGATTTTATAGCCCGTCCTCGAATCGCCCTTTTTGTCATCCCGACGACAGGAGGAATCTTCGCTAAAAGCAATCAAAACCGCCTGCTAGCGAAGATCCCTCCTGTCGTCGGGATGACAAAAGAGACTATAAAACACAAGCCTAAACAAATCTCAATTCTCCGCCAGGTACTTGTGCACAAAGCTGACAGCCATCGCGCCCTCGCCGACGGCGGAAGCCACACGATTCATCGCACCAGCCCGTACGTCGCCAGCGGCAAAGATGCCGGGGCTGCACGTTTCCAGGACGAACGGCTCCCGATTCTGTTTCCAGACGCGCTTGTACTCGGCATACTTGCCCATATCGCGGCCGGTGGCAATAAAGCCTTTGGGATCTTTGATGATGTCCATCTCGATCCAGTCGGTTAGCGGTTTTGCCCCGATAAAGATAAAGACGCCACTCGCTGGCTCCGTTCGCCGTTCGTGGGTATCCATATTCTCCAGTACCACGCACTCCAGCCGTTCGTCGCCCGTGGCCGAAACGACCTCCGTGCATCCCAGCAGGTGTATGTTGGCCGTACCGCCAATCTGATCGATCAGGTACTGCGACATGGTTTCGGAGAGATCAGGGCGACGTACGCAGATGTACACGTCCGAGGCCGTTCGGGAAAGGTACATAGCCCCCTGACCCGCCGAATTTCCTCCGCCAACGATGTACACCGGCTTCCCCTTGAACGCGATGGCTTCGGTCGTTGCCGCACCGTAATAAACGCCCGCCCCCGTGAACTTGTCGAGGCTTTCGTTTTCCAGTTTGCGGTACGACACGCCCGTACTCAGCACAATCGCCCGCGCGACCACCTCGGTATCGTCGGCCATACGGATGTGCTTATACTGGCCTTCCGAGTGAATCGACACCACTTCCTGCGGAGCCAGAAACTCGACCCCGAACCGTTGCGCCTGCGTGATGGCCCGGCGTGTCAGGTCAGCACCGCTCAGGCCGTTGGGAAAGCCGAGGTAATTTTCGATGCGCGAACTCGTTCCAGCCTGCCCGCCCGGTGCGCGCTTGTCGATCAGAATCGTTTTCAGCCCTTCCGACCCACCGTAGACCGCTGCCGCCAGCCCGGCAGGGCCAGCGCCGATGATCGCCAGGTCGTACAGACTTTCGGTGGCCGTCGGTTTTAGCCCTAGCTGTTCGCCCACTTCAGTCAGCGCAGGTTTGGCCAGTACCGTACCTGTACCCAGCACGACAACGGGCAAATCGGACCGGTTCAGGTCATGTAGATCGAGAATCTCCTGCGCCTGTGGGTCGTTTTCGATATCGAGCCACTGATACGGAAAGAGATTACCCGCCAGAAAATCTTTCAGCGCGTGCGACTGCGGTGAAAACTGGTAGCCAATCAGTTTCAACCCGTCAAACGCGGGCCGGTAGTTCGATTGCCAGTCGCTGAGCAGGTCATCTAGGACAGGGTACAGCTTTTCTTCGGGCGGGTCCCACGGCTTGGCAATGTAGTAATCGAGCTGCACCTCGTTGATCGCCCGAACGGCCGCGTCGATGTCAGAGTAAGCGGTCAGCAGGGCGCGCTTCGCGTTCGGGAATAGTTTGCGGGCTTCGGCCAGAAACGCCACACCCGTCATCTGCGGCATCCGCTGATCCGACAGAAACAGGGCAACCTCCTCCCCCTTCTTCTTCAACTCACGCAACGAATCAAGTGCTTCCGTGGCCGAGGTCGTTGCCAACACCCGGTATTGCTTGCGGTACTTCTGCCGCAAGTCGTGCTGGATAGCCTGCAACACCTGCGGGTCGTCGTCGATAGAAACAATGATGGGAAGGCGCATCGTTAAAGAGCGAAAGAGTGAATGAGCGAAAGAGCGAAACGCCAGAGCAAACGCTCTTTCATTCTTTCGCTCTTTCACTCTTTATACCGGTAAGCAGATACTAAACTCGGTGTGGCCGGGTTGGGAAGCAACTTTTACGGAGCCATTGTGGTGGTTGACGATGCCCTGCACAATATCCAGACCCAGCCCGGTACCCTTACCGATCTCCTTGGTCGTGAAAAACGGGTCGAAGATCGAGTCGCGAATATCGTCGGGAATGCCCGTGCCGGTGTCGATGATTTTTGTCAGAACGAAGGTAAGGCCATCGCTGTGTCGATCAACTTCGCTGGAAACGGTTAGTTCACCATTGGTCGGCATGGCGTCGATGGCGTTGTCGATCAGATTAGTCCACACCTGATTCAGTTCGCCTGGCCAGCCGCAGATCGCGGGCAGATCGTCAGGCAGCTGAAGCGAAACGCGGATGTTGTTGCGCTTCAACTTATGGTCCAGCAAGGTCAGTGTACTGCGGATGCCTTCGCCCAGATTGACCGTTGTTTTTCCTGCGCCCCGGTCCATGTGGGTGTAGTTTTTGATCGACCCGACCAGCGTTCCGATGCGTTCCGACGCGTCGCCGATGTCACGCACCAATGACTGTGTTACCAGGTTATTGACGATCCAGCTGGTTACCCCGCCGATGTTGTCCGGCCCGACCTGATCGAGCAGCCAGTCCAGATCATCGGTCGTAAAATTAAAGTCAATGAGCGGCCCGACGAGGTCCAGACTACCCGTATCGGCCCCGTAATCGTCGAGCCAGTCGGCCAGTTCATCTTCGCGACTGCTTCGTTCTAGCAAGCTCAGCGGGGGTATTTTCTGATCGAGTTTTTTGAACAGCAGTTCGTTCACCGTATCGACTTTCTCATCGGGCAGTTGCAGGTGCATGATTTGTTTGAACGCGTCGGGCGTAGCCCGCAAATGCGCTTTCATCGTCTCGGCCGACCGCACGATAGCGGCAACCGGGTTATTCAGTTCGTGCGCCAGTCCCGCCGACAAACGCCCCAGCGATGCCATTTTGTCTTCCTGCTGCGTGTAGCGCGTAAAACTCCGCACCCGGTTGGTCATCTGCTGCACCAGCACCTCGGTCAGTTCGTAATGCAGGCAGGCCATATCACGCAGCTTATCGCGGTGCACCTGCAGGATGTGTGACGTTTTTTCAGCGATCATCCGGTTGGGTGTGTTACCCATGCGCGAGTAGGGCAACACACCCATGATGCTCTGTGGGTCGTAGGTGACAATATCGTCGTCGGGGCCATTGTGCCCCGTGTCGATCACGATTTGCCCATCAAGCAGCAGCATCAGGTAATTGATCGTATCACCGGGCTTCGCCAGCACTGTGCCGGCATCGATGCGTCGTTCCTCTCCGTTATCGACCAGCCATTGAAGCTGCTCGGCGGGAACACCGGCAAAGGCCGGAAACTGGTGGAGTTGTTCGAGCATAATCGTTTTTTTGTAGAGACCGCACCGGCGGACCGGCAAGATCTTGCCGGTCCGCCGGTGCGGTCTCTACGAAACTACAATTTACCTAATTGGTTAGCGAACTATTGGCGGTTTATCAGCGTCCCGTAGGCAACGGTTTTCGTTTATTGACTATGCGCCCTATTCTGTTGTTTATATTTGGCTTACTGGCCCTTTCCTTTCGGCCCGACAAGCCCGCCTACCGCCTTTACGACGCGAAAACAAAGGCTGTTTCGTACGATCAGCTGCTGCGCCGGGCTGCCGATGCCGACGTGGTGCTGTTTGGCGAACTACACAACAACCCGATCTGCCACTGGCTCGAACTGCAACTGGCAAAAGACCTGGCCGACCAGAAAAAGGGAAAGCTAGTGCTGGGGGCAGAGATGTTTGAAACCGATACCCAGACTGCTCTGTCCGATTACGTGCAGGGTCGCACCACCGACAAGGAGTTTGCCGCGCAGGCCCGGCTGTGGCCCAACTACGATACCGACTATAAACCGCTGACGACACTGGCCCGCGAGCAGAAACTGCCATTTGTTGCCACCAACGTTCCCCGCAGATACGCCAGTCTGGTAGCCCGGCGGGGCTTGTCGGCCCTCGACACTATTCCGGCTGATGCTAAAAAGTTACTGGCTCCGCTGCCACTGACCGTTGACCTGACGCGGCCCGGCTATGCAGCGATGATGGCCATGATGGGCGACTCGAATCACGGCAGCAGCGGTGCGCCGAATCCGCACGGTGGCAGTACCGATATGGCCGCCAACTTCGCCCGTGCGCAGGCCATCAAAGACGCCACGATGGCGTACTTTATCCTGCAAAACCGCAAACCGGGCCAGACACTCCTGCACATCAACGGCGACTATCACTCGAAGAACTTCGACGGTATCGTTGGCTACCTGCGCGATATGGCCGGTCCCTCACTGAAGATTCTGACAATTTCGTCAATCGACGTTGCCGACCCTGACAAGCCCAAACTTGACGACGACACGAAGCTGACTCAACTGGCTGATTTTGTTATCGCGATCCCGGCTGATATGACCAAGACCTATTGATCGAAAGCCACTAACATTTACGGATTGTAGCCGGTTGTGTAGTCGATTAAAAACCGATTAATACAACCGCTATGATTAAGGATTCGCTCAATCTGTCAGGAAAAAACGCGCTGGTGACGGGGTCGAGTCAGGGCATTGGCGCGGCTATCGCGCTGGGGCTGGCCGAGTTCGGGGCCAACGTCCTGATTCACTACCACGCCAAAGCCGACAAAGCGGAAGCCATTGCCGATCAGGTACGGGCACTGGGCGTAAAATCCGACATCATACAGGCTGACCTGTCAGAGTCCGACGCGGCCGACAAGCTGTTTCAGGCGGCTATCGACGCGTTTGGCACGATCGACATTGTGGTGCTGAACGCGTCGGTGCAGCGGCCCAAACTGTGGGAGGAAGCCACGCCCGACGAGTTTGATGAGCAGGTCACGGCCAACTGGAAAGCAAACCTGCAATTGATGCAGCACTTCACGCCCGCCATGATCGAGCGGGGCTGGGGTCGGCTGCTGACGATCGGCAGCGTACAGGAAGAGAAACCCCACCCAACCATGGTTGTGTACGCCGGTACAAAAGCAGCCATGGCAAATACCGTCAAAAACCTGGCGCTGCAACTGGCTGGCAAAGGGGTGACGGTCAATAACCTGTCGCCGGGTGTCATCGATACGGCCCGCACCGACGAGCCAACGCCCCCCGTTCCCGACGCGATCAGTCAACGCATGACTATCCCCCTCGATGACGAAGGCGACCCGGTCGACTGCGCGCCAATGGCCCTACTGCTCTGTTCAGAGGCCGGTCGCTACATCACTGGTCAGACGATTTTCGTGGATGGGGGTATGAGTTTGTAAGGAGGAAATTGTCCACCTAAAGAGGTTCAGCTTGAGGAGTATCCTGGCGCGTCTGTGTAGCCTGGACCTCCAGGTCCGGGTGGTCGTCAGGCCAACTGCTTACAGCGGCAACTTCTTGGTCGCTGGCGCGCCCACCCGGACGTGGATCGCACCGCGCCACGGTGGCCGGCGCACCGGTCCAGGCTACACAGACGCGCTAGGATACACGTACAGCACATTATACTCCGCCACCAGCGCCCAGCAGTGCGCGTCGCAGTGCCAGCGCATCTGTGTAAGTGCGTACTGCGCCCACCGGCGGAGCCACGGCGTTTCGTAGGCCGTCAGCAAGCCAGCGATGAAAAAATGGAACCCGGCGAAATCTGTTTCAATAGCGTTCAGATCGACCGGCGGAGATTGTTCGCCCAGCCGGAGCAGCGTTGTCGACAAAAGAATTTGTTCGAGCCGATTGGTGGCCCGTTCCAGCAGTTGTCGGGCGTCGGTGATGAGTTGCGTACGCATTGGCTCCAGTTCGGGGATAGCGAATGCCGCCATCAGCCGACTCAAATGATACGCGATCAGTGACGGGCGCGCGTAGTGGGGGGCGCAGCCAAAGGGGTTGCGCAAGTACCGGACCGATAGCACGATGTCGCGCAGATACGTCAGTGAATCGGTATCGTGCTGGTTGCGGGGCAGGTCATACTGGTACACGCAGTACAGCAAATTACTGAGCGCACAGGCGTCGAAATCGATGGGCATCGTCTTGCCAAACCAGGTCGAATACGCCCGCAGCCGCTGGTAATCCGGGTAGATGTTACGAATCCAGTGGGCGGTTCCGTTAGCGTGCTGGCTTAACTTGTTCTTGAGCCATAGCATCGCTTCCCGCGTCGGGTGCGTCGTTAAATACACCATAGCCGTATCGTCAATATCATCGGGGATACGGAAATGATCGAAACGGCCAAACAGGTGCCCGTTGGGGAAATGGCGGGATGGTGCGGTAGGCCAGAAGTTGTACGTGTCCAGCCCGTCTTTGTTTCTGAACTGCGGATAGGCCCCGACTGCCTGTTGGGCAATTTTGTCGATAATGCATTGTGTATCCGGCGGTAGCATCGGTTTCAGCCGCTGGAGCGTAAATACCGTCACCGCCGTAAAAAAAACGTTGGTATCGACCCGCGTGTACCCCAGCTTACCATTACGCCGGATCGACGGAAATAATCCGTCAGGCTGTTGAAGCCGGGCAATTTTGTGAATAATGTCGCCGGGGGTAAGTGTGTGCATTTGGTACCAGGGAGATTACTTTTTCTGGATAAAGGTCGGATATTTACAACCTGATTTTCCGCTACATCAATGGCTAATCTGATTTTATTCGACGACCCCACCCTACGTACATCGCTGCTTCCGCTGACCTTTACGCGGCCGGTAGCGGGTATCCGACTGGGTATACAGACACTCGCTGAAAAATGGGCAGACTGTCTGCGTCAGGAACCGTCGTTTCTAACGGAAGACTACCTGAGCACCAAATTTCCGGCTCACCTGTCGGATGATAATCTGTACGTTAACGGAGCCGTTTGTCCAGATACAGCCCTCGTTGAGGCACTGAACACGCTGGCACCGGGCCATGGCCTGCGCGACAGCGACGGACTGGTGCTGGCCGTCCGGACGCCACACAAGCTGATTCAGTCGCCGGAACTAACCGACTCGTACCAGTGGCAACCATTTGCCGAGCCGCTGACCGTACTGCGCCATCTGTGGGACATCTTCGTGGAGAATGGCGATCAGATCCGGGCTGATTTTAGTCGTATCACCGAAGGCCGCACATCGGAGCCGGTTACCGATCCGTTCACCCGTGTCTACGCGCCCGAGAATGTCTTTGTCGAACCCGGTGCCACGATCCGGGCGGCTATTCTCAACGCGGAAGGCGGCCCTATCTACATTGGCAAAGACGCAACGATCAGCGAGGGTAGCATCGTGATTGGGCCGTTCTCGCTGGGCGAGGGCTCGACCGTCAACTGGGGTGGTAAAATGCGGGCCAACACCACGATCGGCCCGTTCTGCAAGGTAGGCGGGGAGGTTGGCAACTCGGTCTTTTTCGGCTACAGCAACAAAGGGCACGATGGTTTTCTGGGCAACTCGGTTATTGGCGAATGGTGTAATCTGGGGGCCAACGTCAATAACTCGAACCTGAAGAACGACTACAGCAACGTTAAAATTTACCACTACGGTACGCGGCAGCTCGAAGATACGGGTCGGCCATTTTGCGGGCTGACCATGGCCGACTATACCAAAGCGGGTATCAGTACCATGTTCAATACGGGTACGGTGGTGGGCGTCAGCGTCAACGTGTTCGGCGGAGGATTTCAGTACAAACACATTCCGTCGTTCTCGTGGGGCGGTGCCGCCGACGGCTTCGCGACCTACCGGCTCGACAAAGCCATGCAGGTTGCCGCCGAAGCCTTCGGTCGGCGTGGGCGCGCGTTCGACGAGGTCGAACAGGCCATTCTGCGGACTATCTTCGAGCAACGCCATCTACCGCCCCCCGAACCGTTGTTTTCATTTTAAGCACGGTTTACGGTTGTTGGCCTGCCGGTGTAGCCTGCTAGTTATGTAGCCTGGACCTCCAGGTCCGGGTGGCCGTCAGGCCAACTGCTTACAGCGGCAACTTTTTGGTCGCTGGTGCGCCCACCCGGACCTGGAGGTCCAGGCTACACCAGCGCGCCAACAACCGTAAACCAAATACTGAAAACCGTAAACCGCAAAGCATGCAATTCTCCGACATTGTAGGGCAGGACGCCGTTCGGCAGCTGCTGGTGCGGGCCGTGCAGACGAACCATCTGGCCCACGCGCTGCTGTTCGACGGCCCAACGGGTAGTGCCAATCTGGCGCTGGCGCTGGCGCTGGCCCAGTACGTCAACTGCGAAGACAGGCAACCGGACGATTCGTGTGGGCGGTGCGCATCCTGCGTAAAAATCCAGAAACTTGTCCATCCCGACCTGCACCTGGTGTTTCCGGTAGCGAACCTGAGCAAAGGCAAAACGTCGGAAGCGTACCTGACCGACTTCCGCAAATTTCTGCTTGCTCAACCGTACCGCACCCTGCCCGACTGGCTCGAAACCATCGGTGCCGACAACAAGCAGGGCAATATTTCGGCCGAAGAAGCGCGGTCGATTTTGCAGAAGCTGTCACTGAAAGCGTACGAGGGGCCGTACAAAATCATGCTGATCTGGCTGCCGGAACTGATGAACGTCACCTCGGCCAACGCGCTGCTGAAAGTACTGGAAGAACCGCCCGCGCAGACGCTTTTTCTGCTGGTGACCAATCAGCCCGACAAGCTGCTCATCACGATTCTGTCGCGCACGCAGCGCATCGGTGTACCCGCCTTTTCCGACGACGATGTAGCCACGCACCTGCGGCAGCACCTCAACCTCGATGAAACGACCGCCCGGCGTATCGCGTATCTGGCCGACGGCAATATGGCCGAAGCCCTGCACCTGACTACGCAGGAAGGTACCGACAGTGAACACGCCTGGTTTGCCGAATGGATGCGCGACTGCTACCGGCAGGACCTGGCCAAGCTGGTCAAACAGGCCGATCAGTTCGACGGGTTCAGCAAGGAGAAGCAGAAGGGTTTGTTTGACTACAGCATCCGCCTGTGCCGCGATCTGTTTCTGTGGCAACAGGGAGCGGGCGCACTGCTGCGACTGCCCGACGATGAGATGTCGTTCGTCAGAAATTTCGCCAAAGTTCTGACAACCAACCATATAGAACGTATCGTTGCTGATCTCAATGAAGCCGCCTATCACCTCGAACGCAACGCCCGCGCCAAGATGGTTCTGCTCGATCTCTCCCTTACCTTCACCCGGATTATAAAGTGAGTTGTAAAGTTGCAGGGTTATAAAGTTGTAAAGTTGGCTACCGCACCCGATACCGGCGGTAGCAACTCTATACCTATCCAACTCTATAACTTTACGACTCTATACCTATCCAACTTTACAACCTTAAAAAGGATGTCCAAACAGATCATCGGTATGACGGATCGGATCGATTTACCGGATCTGGGGCTGTTTGATGTGCAGGCCAAAGTTGACACGGGGGCGTATACATCGGCACTGCATTGCAAAGATGTGCGACTGGTACGCACGAAAACCGGGCAGAAATTACGGTTCTGGCTTATTGGCGAAACCGGGCAGGAGCCCCGGCCGTTTTACAGCAGTCAGTACAGTCAGCGGATGATTCGCAACTCGTTTGGCGTGGCCGAACTGCGCTACGTCATCCAGACTCGCATGAAACTGTTCAACCGTACGATCCGGGCTGAGTTTACGCTGGCCGATCGCGAGCAGATGCGCTACCCGATTCTGCTGGGCCGCAAAATTCTGCGCAATCGGTTCATTGTCGACGTGTCGCTGAAAGACCTGTCGTACCAGGCAAAACTTGATCTGTTACAACCACAATCCGACTCATAGCCAATACGCTGTCCGCTCGAAACACATGGCTCACCACCTGCTCACTTCCGACAACTGATCGCTGTATGCGTATTGCCATTTTATCAACAAATCCCGACCTGTATTCAACGCAGCGATTGCTGAAGGCGGCTGCGGAACGCAATCATGAAGGCGTCGTTGTGAACCACCTCAACTGCCACGTCATGATTGAAGGGGGTCGCCCAACGGTGTTGCTTGACGGGCAGGAGCTTGACCAGTTCGACGCCATTATTCCCCGTATCGGCGCATCGGTGACCGATTACGGTTGCGCCGTGGTTCGGCAGTTTGAGATGATGAAAGTCTTTACTACGGCCAAATCGCAGGCCATCATGCGGGCGCGCAACAAATTGCGCAGCTTGCAGGTACTGTCGAAAGCGGGCGTCGGTCTGCCGAAAACGGTTATCGCCAATCACCCCAAAAACGGCAACGTCAACCGCCTGATCGAGCTGGTCGGCGGGCCACCGGTGGTCATCAAATTACTGGAAGGTACGCAGGGGATCGGCGTGGTACTGGCCGAAACCGCCAAAGCCGCCCGCTCGACCATCGAAGCGTTTTACGGCCTGAAAAAACACGTACTGGTGCAGGAGTTTATCGCCGAAGCGCGGGGCTCTGACATCCGGGTGTTTGTGGTGGGGGGTAAAGTTGTCGGGGCCATGCGTCGGCAGGGTGTTGAAGGGGAATTCAGGTCAAATCTGCACCGGGGCGGTAACGCCATCCCGGTTACGCTGACGCCCCAGGAAGAGCAGACGGCTATCGACGCGAGCCGGGCACTGGGTCTGAAAGTCGCGGGTGTCGATATGCTTCCCTCCGACCGGGGTCCGCTGGTGCTCGAAGTCAACTCATCGCCCGGCCTGGAGGGTATCGAAACCGCTACTGGCATCAATGTCGCGGGGCATATCATCGCCTACATCGAAGAAAAAATCCTCGGTGACGAAGGCGATACCGTGGGGGTATAATTGAATGACAGAATGATTGAGTGATTGAATAATTTTGCCAGACTGATTCAATCACTCAATCATTCTGTCATTCAATCATCCAGTATGCCCGCTCTTGACCCGGATTTAAAGAAAGCTATCGTTCGGATGCCCACTACGGAAAAGGATAAACTCCTGCTCCGGCTGATCGCTAAAGATGCGACGCTGACCGAAAAGCTCCAGTTCGAGCTGGTCGAGCACGGACAGACGATCGATGAACGGCGGGAGCTGATTCGGGACTTCATCCGCCGGACGGCCAATCTGCACCAGGACACAGCCGCCTGGGTGATGATGGATCTGCGCACCGTCAGCGGCTACATTGCGCGGCATGTGAAAGTGACGAAAGACCGGTACGGTGAGGTCGAGCTGATGCTGTACATGCTCAACACGTTCTACGATGTACACGCGCATCTGCTGCATAAATTCAACCATCGCACGGAAAAAGCAGCCCAATACATCACCAAACGGACCGAGATGGTAATGAAGAAAGTCGTCAAACTCGACCCCGATTACCACCTCGAATTTGCCGACGACGTCAACAAGCTGCTAAGCTGGGTACACTACGCAGCCCCCGCCCACTACGCCCGGCAACTGGGGTTGCCTAAGGAGTGGCAGGTTTAAGTTTTTAGACGTAAGTTTGATAGACACACACTTCACGGATAATGACATACAGCCAGCTCTATCAGAAGTACCAGACGTTGCCGCCTGACAAGCAGGTTGAGGTAGACGACTTCATTGATTTTTTGGCAGCGAAGCAGCTAGGTCAAGATACCACAGATCGCAAGAAGCCAACATTTGGCAGTGCCAGAGGGCTTTTTCACATAACTGGTGATTTTGATGCCCCACTTGATGATTTTGCTGATTACCAATAATGAAGTTACTGCTGGATACCCACACGCTGATCTGGTTCTTAAACGGTAATGAAACGGACTTGTCAGACAAAGCCCGGCAATACATAGCCAATCCAGACAATGTATCTTACGTCAGTGTGGCTTCGCTTTGGGAAATGGCCATAAAAATTCGATTAGGCAATCTTTTCTTCGCACCTGGTTACGATAATTTGCTGTCCCTTCTGGAACAGAATGGATTCGAGTTTTTGCCTGTTACGTTCCAGCATACCCGTCACCTGCTATCGTTACCGATGCACCATCGTGATCCATTCGACCGTATGTTGATTGCTCAGAGTGCGGTTGAAAAGCTACAGTTGGTTACGGCTGATATAAATATTCATAAATACGACATTGACTGGGTCTGGTAATCAAATTATTCTCCGTAGGTGGTCGTAGTTAGCCGCTTTAGCAAAACCCCCGTTCGGTCCGGTGCGTTATACAAGGGCGTACAAACACACCGCGTATCATGGCCAAGACTGTATTACTGACCGGGGGAACAGGAAGTATCGGTACCCGTTTGACCCAGCTGCTGCATCAACAAGGCTATCAGGTTTCTTACTTAAGTCGGGAGGCCAAACCCGTTTCAGGCGTCACCGTCTATCAGTGGGACATCAAAAAGGGACAGATCGACTCTAAAGCAATTCAAACCGCCGATTACATCATCCACCTGGCCGGGGCGGGCATTGCCGATGGTCGCTGGACAGATGAGCGTAAAGACGAAATTCTGAACAGCCGTACGCAGTCGACCGAGTTGCTGGCACGGGCACTGGCTACTCATGAGCACCACGTTGATGCGTTTGCCGGCTCATCGGCGATTGGCTATTACGGGGGCGACACCGGCGACCGACCGATCACGGAAACAACACCCGGCGGCACCGACTTCTTAGCCACTGTGACCCGCGCCTGGGAGAAATCAGAGGATCAGATAGCGGCCCTGGGCATTCGCACGGTCAAGCTGAGGACCGGCGTCGTGCTCTCACCCAATGGCGGTGCACTGCCCAAGATAGCGCAGCCAATCCGGCTTGGCGCGGGCGCACCATTGGGGTCGGGTCAGCAGTACATTTCTTGGATTCACATCGACGACATCTGCCGGATGTACATACAGGCGCTGACTGACAACTCGTGGTCGGGTGCGTATAACGCGACGGCTCCGATGCCTGCTACCAATCAGGATCTGACCAAAGCCATCGCGGATGTACTGCACCGCCCGCTGATTATGCCCAATATTCCGGCCTTCGCCCTGAAGCTGCTATTTGGCGAGATGGCCATTACGGTTCTGGGCGGCAACTACGTTATCAACAAGCGCATCGCCGACGAAACATCATTCCGGTACGACTACGCCGATCTGCACCTGGCTCTGAAAAATCTGCTTGCTTAACCCATGACCGATTCTCTGAAAGATGCCCTCGCGAAAGCCGCCATGTTCTGCGCCTATCAGGAACGAACGCAGCAGGAAGTACGCGACCGACTGAAGGAGTGGGGCGTCTTTGGCGATGATGCCGAAGAAGTCATTGCCGAACTGATTCAGCAGAATTACCTCAATGAGGAGCGCTTCGCCAAATCGTTTGCGGGTGGTAAGTTTCGGGTAAAAGGCTGGGGCAAACGCAAAATCAAGCAGCACCTTCAGCAGCGGGGCATTACGGGCTATAACCTGGAGCAGGCGATGAAGGAGATCGAACCTACCGATTATCGCAGTACCCTCACCGAACTGCTCGACAAAAAACGCCAGTCTATTCGCGACGACAATCCGCTGGTGATAAAGCAGAAACTGGTTCGCTATGCGCTCAGCAAAGGCTACGAACCCGATCTCGTCTGGCAGGTAATAGAGGAGATGTAGGTGTACGGTTCAGGGTTAGTACCGACGCTCGCAGACAGTGTCAACCGGGCGGGAGGTAGTCCAGCACACCGTAAACCGAATACTGTATACCGAAAACCTTACTTCTCCAGTCGGTAAATGCTATTCCAGTCGTCCTGGAAAACACGACGGTAACGACCTATGCGGGCGGGGACACTGTTTGGAATGTCGTACGCCATATTCAGCATCGGATCGGTAATCACGTAAGCCGCGTGTTCGCGGGCGGCTAGGTCAAAAAACTGCGTCAACGACAGGTTTCCACCGTATTCGTGCTGATTGAGCAGGTAATAATAACTCAGACTGTGAATCCGGTAATGGCCGATCTGATCGAAGAAAAAATCGAGCGGGGCAATCACGGTGCTGCCTTCTTTACCCATGCGCCGGGCTAGCGCAGCGGTTCGTTCGTAAACAACGGGAGCCCGATTTTCGAGCAGCAACAAACCGCCCTCCCACAAGCCTGACCCCAGCCAGAGCACGATGATTGTAATGCCCAGCCCCTGCGCCCAACGTGGCCATCGACCGGCCGAACCAGCCACCGCCCGGCCCGACAGCAGACACACAAACGGTAGTATCAGCAGCATATAATACTTACTGCTTCCCCGGGTCAGCAGCCACATCCAGACCGTGGTTGCCAGCAGGTATACGATCAGCGGCCGACTAACCCGGTCATATCGCCAGCTAAACCAGCTGACCAGCAACGCCAGCAACGTAGTGGCAGCTTCAACCTGATTGTGGAACAGCATCTGATGAAATGAGATCAGCGTATTGAGCTTGGCCAGCCAGCCGAAGAGGTGCCGCGTGGCCGGGTCGTAGCGAAACTGCTCCGCCAGTCGTGCCCACTGGTTGTCGAGCAGCACGTCGGTAAAGTAGAACGCGCACACGACTGCCCAGATTAGCCCGTACACTACACCCTCGCGCCAGCGTCGGCTCCAGGCCAGCCACGTCAGTCCCGCCAGGCCATACATTAGCCCGTTCAGGTGTGTCAGGGCCGCCAGCCCCGCGAAAATAGCCGCCAGCACCAGCCGCCCACCCAGCCGGGCTGATGCACTGGTGCTGAGAAAATAATAGCCCCACAGGCCGAAAGCCGCGTTCATGGTTTCGGGCCGGGCCACGAAGCCGTACCGCAGCACCAGGCCGCAGGATACGTACAACAGCAGTGTCCAGCCTGTCAGCGCCAGTCGCTTCAGGCTATCTCCCGATACGACACCCCGTCGGGTCAGCACGTACAGACCGGCCATGTTCAGCGCAGCTCCCGCCGTACCCAGCGTTTCGACCGCCGGGGCCGAAAAGCCCCACAGGCTTGTCCAGCCCGCCAGCAGGTAGATGTACAGTTTGTGAAAGACGTAGATACGCTCTTCCCAATGGTTGACCCCCCGGAAGAACTCCGACCGAACCACCCCGTCGCGCAGCAGAAAGTAAGCCTGTTCGGCAAACCAGGCATCGTCGAAATCGGTAGCCCGGTGGTAAGCAGTAGCGGCAAACAGCAGTAGAAACAAACCGATCAACCAGTAAGGCAATCGGTCGGTAGCGAAACGACCGGGCATCACGAATTTCATTTGACGCGAAAATACGTCGATCCGTGCGAGTTGTCTGCATAACCGACGGCCGCAGCGCACCGATCACGCCCTGGTATGACGAAGCAATCCGAGTACCCGCTCGAACAAAGTACAGACAAAGTGATTTATCATTAATAATTTTTTAATCTGCTACTTTCGTCACCTGATCATTCATTCAACACACCTTTTTGCATGAACACACTGATACGGTCTGGCTACTTATTTATCTCGATACTACTGCTGTCAAGTGCCTGCTCCCGCAATCCCGTCACGGGCAAACGCGAGGTAATTCTGATGTCGAAGGAGCAGGAAATCGCGCTTGGTCAGCAGTCGCACCCCAGCGTCGTTGCCAGCATGGGTCTGTACGAAGACCAGAAGCTGAACGCATTTATCAATGAGAAAGGCAAGGCGATGGCCCGCATCTCGCACCGTCCCGACTTGCCCTACCAGTTTTATATCGTCGATTCGCCCGTTGTCAATGCCTTTGCCGTACCGGGTGGCTACGTGTATTTCACGCGGGGTATTATGGCACATTTCAACAACGAAGCGGAGTTTGCCGGGGTGCTGGGTCATGAGATCGGACACGTCACGGCCCGCCACTCGGCCCGACAGCAAACGTCGCAGTTATTTGGTACAGTTGGTGTTCTGGCGGGGTCAGTGCTGCTCGACAAAACGGGGCAACTCACCGATCTGGCGTCACAGGGGCTACAACTGGCGTTACTAGGTTACAGCCGGGCGCACGAGTCAGAGTCCGACAAGATTGGCGTCGAGTACTCCAGCAAAATCGGGTATGACGCCCACGAGATGGCCAACTTTTTCGCCACTATCAAGCGCACCTCTGACAAGAGCGGCCAGGCGGTTCCCAACATGCTGTCGACCCACCCCGATCCCGGCAACCGCTACACGAATGTCCACGAGATGGCTACTGCCTACCAGAAAGCCAATCCGGCTACCTACCAGATCGACCGCAACGAGTACCTACGTCTGATCGACGGAATTATCTACGGCGAAGACCCGAAGCAGGGCTTTGTGGAGAACAATATGTTCTACCACCCCGAACTACGTTTTCAGTTTCCGGTACCCAGCGGTTGGCAACATCAGAACGCCCCGGCTCAATTTCAGATGGGACCGAAAGATGGCAAACTGTCGATGATCCTGATGGGTGCAAAAGGTAATTCGCTGGATGAAGCCAGCCAGAATTTAATTAAAGAATTGAACCTGAAAGTGCTGGAAAACAACCGAACGACAATCAACGGGAACCCGGCTTACGTACTGATTTTGCAGCAACAGCCCCAGCAACAACAAGGACAGCCGCAGCAGCAACAGACCGCAGCTAACACGCTGCAAATCGGTACGTGGCTCATTCAGTACGGCAACTCGATCTACGCACTGCACGGCCTCTCAACAGCCGCTAATTTCCAGTCGTCGTTCGGTACGTTCCAGCAGGTAGCGGGCGGCTTCCGTAGCCTAACCGACACCGACAAACTGAACCGCAAACCCGAACGGGTAAAGATTCAGTCCGCCCCCCGCGACGCGACGTTCCAGGAAAACATGGCCGCCCTGGGGATGCCTGCCAGCCGCATTGAAGAACTCGGTACGCTCAACAGCTTAAGAGCCGGTGATAAAGTAAGCCGGGGTACCTTGGTGAAGGTAATCACCCGTTAGTTAGCGGCTAATCGCCTTTAGCCTACGGCTCCGACAGCTGGAAGCCGCCGGGGACAACATAATCACTGGATGCTCCTCCACAATAGTATTTGGACGAACCCTCCGTGTCTGTGTCTTCACCGCGCCACGGAGACAGATACAGATACGGGAACTCAGTTAACCACTAAATTGGAAGCGTAGTAGTTTAACCAGCCTGGAAACAAAGCGGGCCTGCTGTCTTACGATAGCAGGCCCATTCTGTCGGCAATAACTTACGTTTCAGGCAATTTTCAATTCCACGGATCCGGGTTTGGCCATGCGCTTTGAGGCATTCAATACCTCTATACCGACAACCATTCCTTCAGCATCATAGTCAATGATCGTACCGGGGTAGTCCTCGTTACTTTCACCTATCGCCTTGTCAGTCAGTCGAATGTAAAAAATATCGACTTCACGGTCGTAGTTCACTTTCATCGGCTTTCTGAAAGTATTTACTTAGGCATTCGCTGATTTTCTGTTTTTGAATTCCTTTTTGTCATCCCGACGTCAGGAGGGATCTTCGGTAATAGGCAGAAAATCGTTACTTACCGAAGATCCCTCCTAACGTCGGGATGACAAAATAGAACCAACAGACAGTTTCAATGCCTAAAAATCAGCGTCCATGACGAAGCCTTTTGGCTCTTCAGTCACGACGGGTGCCGGGTTAGCGGCATCCTGCGGAGCCTCGGCAGCTGCTTTCATCGCCCGGAACTTGGCCATTACTTCGCCCCGCTGGTACTCACCCACGCGCTTCTCGAAGAAGTTGGTCTTGCCCTGTAGCGAGATCATGTCCATGAAATCGAAGGGGTTCGATACGTTGTAAATTTTCTTCAGCCCCAGCGTTACCAGCAAATGGTCGGCGACGAACGCGATGTATTGCTTCATCAACTCAGCGTTCATCCCGATCAGCGACACCGGCAAGGCATCCGACACAAATTCCTGCTCGATCTCGACGGCGTTGCGGATGATATCGTACACCTGCGACTCCGGCATCTTGTTTTTGATGTGGTCGGTGTAGAGCATACAGGCGAAATCACGGTGCAGCCCTTCGTCGCGCGAGATCAGTTCGTTTGAGAACGTCAGGCCCGGCATCAGACCCCGTTTTTTCAGCCAGAAAATCGAGCAGAACGAGCCGGAGAAGAAGATACCTTCCACGGCAGCGAAAGCGATCAGGCGTTCGGCAAACGTACCATTGTCGATCCAGCGCAGGGCCCATTCGGCTTTCTTCTGTACGCAGGGAATGGTGTCGATGGCGTTCAGCAGCCGGTCTTTCTCATTGCTGTCTTTGATGTACGTATCGATCAGCAGCGAGTACGTTTCCGAGTGAATATTTTCCATCATCACCTGAAAGCCGTAGAAGCATTTCGCTTCGGCGTACTGCACTTCCGACAGGAAATTAACCGCCAGATTTTCGTTGACGATCCCGTCCGATGCGGCAAAGAAGGCCAGTATATGCGAGATGAAGTGCCGTTCGCCGTCGTTCAGGCCATTCCAGTCTTTGAGATCCTGACCAAGGTCGATTTCTTCCGCCGTCCAGAACGACGCTTCGTGCGTTTTATAGAATTCCCAGATATCCCAGTGTTCGATTGGAAAAAGCACGAAACGGCTTTTGTCCTCCTGCAAAATCGGTTCGATAACCTCCTGTTGTTGCATGATATGATTATGATCTATGATATACAAAGCTGCCCGGTCGGTGCCGTCAGCCAGAAAAAGCGTTTAGACAAATTTAGCCGTTCCGACTGCTTACGCAAGGTGAGGTAACAATGCCCATTTTGCTTTCCTCGCTATAACCTAATCGTTATCAGCACATTGGCCAAAATGGCATCGATCAACTTCTTAGAAAAATTCTAAAAAAGTTTATTTTTACTGACTATCAGTCGTTTACGCAACTTTTATACCTGCTAACACCCCACCCCAATCCCTGTCCGTCAGAGAGGAGCTGGAAAAAGGGCTATCCAGAGCCCCCTGACGGTGGTCGGCTGCTACCGGAGGGGTTAGGTTGAGGTGGGGTGTTTTGTCTGGACATAAAAAAAGGTCGTTTCCGTGGAAACGACCTCAATCTATCTATGGGCTACAGGACCGTCGCCAGTCCCGGATGGGGAAGCCGGTGAATTAAAAAAGGTTTTTGATGTCGATCCGCCGATGCAGGTGCTCTTCATCTTTAAAAGGAAGTGTTACCGTTACCCGGCCATGCTCATAAACCGCGTCGATCTGATCGCTGTCTACAAAGACCGGAATGTCAAGAACGCGCATAAACATGGGGACTGCCAGCTTTTGACTTTCCTGTTCGCCTTTAGCTGGTACTGTCTGACCTGTTAACAGTGTATACAGCACCAGTTTGTTGCCTTCGACAAGCACGTTGAATGCTTCTGGCCCGACACCGGGTGATTTCAGACACACAACCAGTTTATCTTCTTCTTTTTCGACATTAAAAATAGCCTGGCTCGATCCACCGTGTAGTGTGTTGAGCAGGTCCAGTTGGCCGCCGGTCCCCTGAAACACATTGTCAATTGCTTTCATAGGATTTGTTGTTTACTGTTCAAGTAATACACTATGTACAAACCCCGTGCCTACCCCGAATTCAACTGATTTTACGCGCCATTCTGGCACAACAAGCCCTGCTAAACCAGCTCAATATGCCTTTTTGACCGAATCAGACCGCTTTTGCTACTTTGTCAGTATATGCTCGACAAATCGAGTGGGGAATTACGGCCCGTACAGATCGGGAAATCTGTTGCGCTGATTCCCCACCTCGTGGCACAAGGGTATGACCAGTCGCAAAAGCCTGTTTCGGTGCGAATTAGACCGTACCTTTGTCCTCTTATGCATATCAAAATCGCCACCCGATCCAGCCGCCTGGCCCTCTGGCAGGCTGAACATATACAGGCCCGGCTACAGGCCGACGACGTTACCTCCGAACTGGTTCTGATCGAGACGAAAGGGGATCTGGTGCTCGACCGGTCGCTGTCGAAAATTGGCTCAAAAGGCGTGTTTACGCAGGAACTGGAAGATCAGCTTTACGACGGCCGCGTCGACATTGCCGTTCACAGTGCCAAAGATCTGCCGTCGAGCCTGCCGCCCGGCCTGAGCATCATTGCCTTTACCGAACGTGAAGTCGCCAACGACGTACTCGTCAGCCGAAATAAAGACCTGTCGCTCACCAGCGGACATCCGTTTGTCATAGGCACCTCATCGACCCGGCGGATTGCGCTGCTCAAGCACTACTGCCCGCACCTGACTACCGTCGACATGCGCGGAAACCTGCAAACCCGCATCCGCAAGCTGGACGAGGGGCAGTGCGACGCGCTGCTACTGGCCTACGCGGGTGTTCACCGCATGGGGTACGACGAGTTGATTGTGGAGCGGTTGCCGCTGTCGGAGTTCACGCCCGCCGTGGGGCAGGGCAGCATCGCCATCGAAGCCACCGACTCGCTCGACAAAGAAAAGCACGACGTTATCCGCCGACTGGTCAATCACGAACGGACGGAAGCCTGCCTGCTGGCCGAACGGTCGTTTCTGGCCCGGCTGGAAGGCGGTTGCAGCATTCCGTCGTTTGCGCTGGCGCAGTGGTCGGCCGGACAGATCACCCTGACGGGTGGCCTGGTCAGTCTCGACGGTTTGGAGATGCTGCGCGACAGCTTCGACGGACCACAGTCGGACGCCCCGGCGCTGGGTCATGCGCTGGCCGAAAGCATCCTGACACGCGGGGGCGATGCCATTCTAACCCACATCCGCGCCCAGCTATGACCGTTACCATCGCGCAAACCGACGAGCAGATTCGTCGTTGCTTACCGGCTGTGCTGGCTCTGCGTCCGCAGTTCTCGGCTGAACAGGCACTGGAACAGATTCGCTTCCAGCAGACCGAAGACCGCTACATACTGGCGTTCATCGACCTGGGCGACAACGCCGACGCACCGGCCGCCATCGGCTACCGCATCATGCACCTGCTGCACAGCGGCAAAACGCTGTATATCGACGACCTGTCGACACTGCCTGAAGGTCGGGGCAAGGGCTACGCCAGTGCGCTGCTCGATTTCGTGGTCGGGCAGGCCCGGCAGGCCGGTTGTCAGAGCGTTTCGCTGGATTCGGGGCAGAACCCCGCCCGGTACGCGGCTCACCGGCTATACCTCAACAAAGGCTTCAACATTACGAGCCACCATTTCCACCTGTCTTTACAATAGCGTTGCAATGTGGTAGGTTGCAGGGCATTTCTTCGATACAACCGCAATCCTGAACCGGCCCCGCGCCGATACCGGTCATGAACCTCTTCCGAATTAGCTGGAGTAACCTGAAAGACAAACCGTTGAGCAGTTTTCTAAGCGGCCTGCTGATGACCTTCGGTATCACGATTATTTCGCTGCTGCTGCTGCTCAACAAGCAACTCGACGATCAGTTTCGCAAGAATATCAAAGGCATCGACATGGTGCTGGGCGCGAAGGGAAGTCCGCTGCAACTGATTCTCTCCAGCATTTACCAGATCGACTCACCCACGGGCAACATCCCGCTCGAGGAAGCCGAAAAGCTGACCCGTAACCCGATGATCAAGACGGCGATTCCGCTGTCGATGGGCGACAATTACCGCTCGTTCCGCATCGTCGGGACCAACAAAAAATACCTCGATCATTTCGGTGCTACCGTTGCGCAGGGGCGGCTGTTTCAGCAGGACCTCGATGTGGTAATCGGCCCTCGCGTGGCGCAGGTAGCCGGGATGAAACTGGGCGATACCTTTTCCGGCTCGCACGGGCTGGATGCCGAAGGTGAAGTTCATGCCGACACTAAGTACAAGGTCGTTGGGGTACTCAATGCCACCAATACCGTTACCGATCAACTCATTTTAACGCC
>Ga0160428_1000058_pt1 | contig 137303 bp, 134 predicted proteins | sample SolpanmetagenomM_FD_108198 | JGI IMG/M metagenome (GOLD analysis project Ga0160428, IMG submission 108198) | Solar panel surface microbial communities from Lawrence Berkeley National Laboratory, California, USA - M | ecosystem: Engineered > Built environment > Solar panel > Unclassified ...
CCTCCGGCGCTGCACATCGGAAAGGACCTCGCCGTCATTGTAACGCCTGGTCGTACCGTCAGTCATATGCCTCACTCCTATCCAAGAGCGAAACCCTGTCAGCTCAATTAGGGGGCCACCTCATCGATCCAGACATTTTCAGGGTTGAGGGTGTCAAGGTCGGAGCTACAACGGCAGTCTTTCATGAGATAACGCACGCTCGAGACTATGCTACGGGGCGGATGAGTGCCGGTGGTTACATTCTGGATGCAGCCCGGTATGGTTCACATGATAGCATCCCCTCAGAAAATTCGTGCCAATGCATTCGTGAACAAAGCCATGACCGAATACAAAAACTCACCGGAGGCCAAGAGGTGTCCGCGATGATCCAAGCATCTTCTATAGCGTCGTTGGCGCTTTTACTGGTGCTGGCCGGCTGTTCGCGTCATTCGCAACAATATAAAGACATCAAGGCTCTCGATGAAAATCAGAGAACCAGGTATACAAAAGCGCCTGCCGCTTAGTAGCAGGCTGAGCCGTTATGAAGAAATATATCGGGCTTTCACGCCACCCAATACGATCATAAGTGTCGCGTTTCGGCAAAACCCTCTAAACAGCTTTGAGGCAATAAAGAATAAAATGGTGTCTGCAGGAAGTGGTGATACGCTGCCCTATCTGCCTACCTTGGCGGATTTAGGTGTTTAGTCCCGGCATCTGGTGGATCGGGTCGACGATGAACCGGTCTGGCTCTGACGTCCAGATCTTGGCGATGTACTTGTAGGGTGTGAGCCCGCTGAGCGTCTTGAGCCGGCGGGCGAAGTTATAGGCGGCCACGAAGTCGGCGAGGTGTGTCCGGAGCTGGTCGTGGTTCTCGTAGTGGAGGCGTTTGACGGTCGCCTCCTTGATGGTGCGGTTCATCCGCTCGACCTGCCCGTTGGTCCATGGTTGGTTCGGTTTGGTGAGCCGGTGCTCGATGCCGTTCGCGTCGCAGATCATGTCGAAGCGCATCTGACGCGCCCAGGCGGTGTTCCGGTTGCGGGAGTGCTCGGCGAACTGAATGCCATTGTCCGTCAGGATGGTGTGGATGCGGTAAGGCACAGCTTTCAGCAGGTGTTCCAAGAACTCCCACGCTGTCCGCCTGTCAGGGCTCTGTCAGCCCTAATGCACCGGCTAGTAATCAGGGCAGGGTAGGGCGACGACATGCCCCGCGCTCGCAAGCCAGCCAGTCCGTTCCGCTGTTTCAACTCCTCGCCGGAGGTGATCCGGCTGGTGGTGCTGATGTACGTGCGCTTTCCGCTGAGCTTGCGGAACGTGGAAGACCTGCTGTTCGAGCGCGCGAGCGACGTCTGCCATGAGACGGTGCGGATGTGGTGGAACAGGTTTGGGCCGATGTTCTCAGGCGAAGTTCGCCGCAAGCGGGTGAGCCAAATGCGGACGTTTCGCCACTGGGGCTGGCACCTCGACGAGATGTACGTGAAGCTGAACGGCGAGATGGTCTACCTGTGGCGAGCGGTGGATCACGAGGGTGAGGTGCTGGAGAGCTACGTCACCAGGACGCGCGACAAGGCGGCTGCGCTTACCTTCATGAAGAAGACGCTCAAGCGCCACGGCTCACCTGAGGCGATCACCACCGACGGCCTGCGCAGCTACCGAGCGGCGATGAACGAGCTCGGCAACGCCGAGAAGCAGGAGGTGGGCCGCTGGGCCAACAACCGCGTCGAGAACTCGCATCTGCCCTTCCGACGACGAGAGCCGGCGATGTCTCGGTTCCGGCAGATGAAGACGCCGCAGAAGTTCGCCTCGGTTCACGCCAACGTCCACAACCACTTCAGCCTCGAACGCCACCTCACCGATCGACAAACCTACAAGGAACGACGCTCCGCCGCGCTGGCGGAGTGGCAGGCGCTCGTCAGCTAGGCATACGCCTCAAAGACCTACATGCGCCCGGCAGAGACGCGTCCGCATTAAACTGACAGCTCCCTGGGTGGCCTTGAGCCAAATCCGGTCAGTGCTATTGCCGTCGAAGCGAGCGCTGCGCGTAGCGTGGTTCGTGCGGAGGCCTCGGCGACTGTCAAAGCGGAAAAAACTTACCAGACTTATACGAAGACGAACCCAGAAACAGGACAGGTGTATACTGGTCGAACGAGCGGAACCGGGACACCCGCTCAGAATATTGCTCGGCGCGACTCTGGACATCACATGAACGATCAAGGATTTGGTCCGGCGAGGCTGGACAAATCATCGAGCAACTCCCAGGCAATTCGCGGGCGTGAACAACAGATGATTGAGCGAAACGGTGGAGCGCAATCGCAAGGAGGGAGCTCCGGCAATCGGATCAATGGTATTTCGGATCGTAATACGCATGGCGCCGCGTGCCGTGTAGCAGCAAGTAAAGAGTTTGGTCCATGTTGATTAGGCAGAAACCGGGTTGTAGACGGAGAAAAGAGGGGCAGATTGTAAAAATCTCTCTTTTTAACGGATATTATTCTTTAGGTATTGTTCTAAAAGAGCCGCTCATATCTTTCTTCGACAAAATTCTTAAAGATGAGGATGATGGTATCTCTATAGACCACATGCCTGTAGCATTCACGCTAATGGTGATGAATGACGCTGTGACATCTGGCAGATGGATAGTGATCGGGGATTCTTCTGTACCCGAGCGACTAAAGGTGGTTCCGAAATTCTGCAAGCAGGACCAAGTTTCAGGGTCGCTATCAATATATCATGAGATCCCTGATCTTGCTCCTCATTACGAGCGGCCCGCTCTTCTTGGGGAATGTGCCGATCTTGAAGCTGCTGCGGTCTGGGAGGCGGAGCATGTTGAAGATAGGCTTCGAGACCATTTTTCAGGCACGCCTAATAAATGGGTTGAGCAATTGAGGGTCAGGTAATTTCCAATGGTGCTGGGGCAACTAAGCTAATATGCCCTGTGGACTCACCGATGTCACTTGCCCCGACCTGCGCGCCGTCACGCAGTCCGAGGGCCTCGGTGAGGCCGGCGCGGCTGTCAGTATAGACGGCCGCGCTGGTCCTGGCCCTGCTGATCGCGACATCGACCGAGGCGGCATCGACGGTGTTGGCGCGGAAGCTCTCCAGATGCGCCATGTCCCGATCGCACGTCGCGCCCTGGCTGGAGTGGATGGTCTGCACCCACCCCGGCCGGACGTGGCGGTCAGCGAGGTGGCGCATATCGAGCTTCTCGCGTCGCCCGTCCTCGCGCTGTAGGATCATGCTCGACCCCACGGGGTCGATCGCGACCACCTTGGCGGTCTGCCCGTTGAGCCGATCGGCCCAATAGTTGTTGCGGGTGAACTGGATGCGTTCGCCGGCCCTGAACTCCTGTTCCACCTCGACGAAGGCTTTGGCCTGGGCGCTGCCCCAGCGGGCGGGCTGCCAGTCATGCGCCTTGCCCTTGTCGGGCACGAGTCGCACCGTCCCCGCCTCGGCGTCGACGGCCTCCACCCGGTAGCCGATCCCGGCACGCGGGCGGCCTTTTTCCGACTTGCGGAACGCGACGATGTCGCCGGGCTGGTAGCTGGCGGCGAGCCGCGCCTCGGCGCGAGAGAGGCCGCGCGGCTCCAGGACGGTCGCGACCATGGCGTCCTCGCCCAGCGTGCCGTCGCGGATGAGGGCGGCGCGGATGGCGTCGGTCAGCTCTTGCCGGCCTGGCGGGTCGGGTCGAGCACCAGCGTCCGGGCACGTTCCTCGCGGGTGAGCGCGGCGAAGTCGCGGGAGAGGACGGCCTGGCGGGTCTGGGTGTCGGGCTGTTCGACGACGCGCCCGCCGCCTGCGTCGAGCGCCTCGAACGCGGCCTTGGCGTCACCGTCCAGCATGGCTTCCACGGCCGCCTTGGTGTGCGGGTTGGACTGACGGACGATTTCCTCCAGCCTGAACGTCGCCATGCCGGCGTCCTGGAGCTGGCCAAAGGCGCGGCCCGCTTCGACCGAGCCGAGCTGATCGACGTCGCCGACGAGGACGAGCCGGGCGCCCTGGTTACGGGCCTGGGCGAGGAGCGCCTCGGCGTCGCGCGCGCCGAGCATGGAGGCCTCGTCGACCACCCAGACCTCGGGCGGGTGGTCGCCGCAGGCGATGGGGCTGGTGGTGCCGAGCATCCTGGCGACATTCATGTGCTCGGTGCCGATCGCGTTGCCGAGCACGGCCGCGGCAGTCGCGGTCCGGGCGAGCGCGCGGACCTCGAACCCCCGATCGCGGGTAGCTCGGGCATAGGTGGAGAGAACGGTCGTGGTCTTGGCGGTGCCGGCGCTGCCCTGGATGCCGGTCACGGCATGGGATGAGAGGAGGAGGTCGCGGGTGGCGTCGCGCTGGCCCTGGGTCCAGTCATGCCCGTGCTCGGCCGATCGCAGCACGGCCGCGCCGATGATGCGGCCGGCGTCGATGCGGTCGGCGAGCGGCTGGGCGGTGCCGCGCCCCTTGGCCTCCAGCGCGAGCATGCGCTGCTCGGTCTCGACGCCCTCGCGGGTGGCGAACCCGGCGACGCCGCGCGCGGCACGGGGGACGGCGCGGGGCACGAGGGCCTCGGCGTCCTTGGCGCGGGCGATGGCGGCGAGGATGTCGGCATGGGTGACGCGGCCCCGCCCGGCGTCGCCGGCCGCGCGCTCCAGCACGGCCATGGAGAACACCGCCTCGCGCTCGGCGAGGTGCTGGCCGGCGAAGGCGACGGCCTGGTCGGCCGCGAGCCGGCGCTGGCGGGGTGTCGGGACCGGCAGACCGGCCGCGCGCGCCTCGGCGTCGGCGACCAGGGTGCGGCGCACGTCCTCGGTGAAGCCGAGGTCGTCCGCGCGGGTGCGCCACCCGGTGACGAGCTGGCGCTGGTCGACGGCCTGCTTGGGGGCGCGGGTGTCGAGCGCGACGACAGCCTTCTGCGCGGCCGTGGCGGTCGTGCGGGACTGGCCGCGCGCGTCCAGCGCTGCCTCGATCTGGGCGGAGCGGCCGGAGAAGCCCTGGCGCACGTCGAGCGGCACGCCGTCGACCTCGAACGTGCCGTCGGGCGCGAAGCTGACGGTGTAGCCGAGCTGGACGATCTCGGCCGCGAGCGCCTGGTGGTAGATGCCGCCCAACTCCTTCTGGAGGCGGTAGAGGTCGCGGCTCTCGATGCTGCGCCAGGTGCCGTCCGGGCCTTGCGTCATGTTGAAGACGACGCCGTGGATGTGGAGCTGGGGCGCGGGCATGTCGTCCGTCGCGCGCGTGGTCACGTGCGGGAAGGCGGCGATGACGAGATTGTCGCTGGCGACGCGCTTCACCGCCTTGCTCTGCCTGATGCGGGTCACGGCCGCGTGGCGCTCGGCATAGTCGAAGGTGGTGCTGGCGGCGCGGTCCTGGGCGTCGAGCAGGCGCCGGTCGCCCGCCACCAGCGCCAGCACCGACACCGACTTGGGCGCGGAGAGGGTCAGGTCCCAGCCCGGCTTGTGCTCGCGCAGGCACCGTCAAACCAACGTGGCAGGCTAGGCAGGGGGCTGATAACGGTCACGGATGAGCCGGAAATCGAGAGCACTTCCGCCCAGTCCGTTTCGCCGTTTCAACTCCTCACCCGAGGTGATCCGGCTGGTCGTGCTGATGTATGTGCGCTTCCCGTTGTCGTTGCGGAACGTGGAAGATCTGCTGTTCGAGCGCGGGATCGATATCTGTCATGAAACGGTGCGGCTGTGGTGGAACAGGTTCGGGCCGCTGTTCGCCGGCGACATCCGTCGCCAGCGCATCAGCGGGATGCGGGGTTTTCGCCACTGGCGATGGCACCTCGACGAGATGTATGTGAAGCTGAACGGCGAGATGGTCTATCTGTGGCGGGCCGTCGATCACGAAGGCGAGGTGCTCGAGAGCTACGTCACCAGGACACGCGACAAGGGAGCGGCGCTGGCCTTCATGAAGAAGGCACTGAAGCGTCACGGCTCGCCCAACACCATCACGACCGACGGTCTGCGCAGCTATGGCGCAGCGATGGATGAACTGGGCTGCCGGGATCGCCAGGAGATCGGTCGCTGGGCCAACAACCGTGTCGAGAACAGTCACCTGCCATTCCGACGAAGGGAACGGGCGATGCTGCGGTTCAGGCAAATGAAGCCGCTACAGAAGTTCGCCTCCGTCCACGCCAACGTTCACAATCACTTCAGCCTGGAACGCCACCTCATCGACCGACAAACCTACCGGGAACGACGCTCCGCCGCGCTGGCGGAGTGGCAGATCCTTGCGAGCTAGGCTGTGACCTTCAAAGACCCAAGTGCATCGTGTGGAGAGCGGTTCGCGTTAGACTGACAGCACCCCACCTCACCGACCGACAGACTTACAAGGAACGACGCTCTGCCGCACTGGCAGAGTGGCAGATCCTTGCAAGCTAGGCCTGGGCTCTTAAAGCCCGACATGCATCGCCTGGAGAGCGGTTCGCGTTAGACTGACAGCGTCCTCTCGACAAATGCATGGACGATCTGGTCACGCACTGGGGCCTCGATCCTGCCGAGCAGCGGCAGCGGAAAAGCGCACTGGAACCCACCAACGATCCGGGCGAATGGTTCCGGTCCAGTGACTATCCCGCCGCCCTAGATGACCGCGGAGCCGGTGGGATCGTCGTGATGCGGCTCATAGCGGCTGCGGACGGATCGGTCCAGGAGTGTGCGGTGGCAAAGGCTGGCGGCGACAAGGCTTTTGAGGACCTGACGTGCCAGATAACCAGATCGCGCGCTCTGTTTCGCCCGGCAGTCGGTGGCAACGGACAACCGATCAAATCCGTTTGGATCAGACGGATCACCTGGCAGCCGAGCGCGCGCTTTGTGACCGAACAAACTAATCTTCGCCGACCGGCGTGGACAGCTTCCACCGAGTGGTCCGGCTGCCCATACCTTATGAGAGAGGCGCCGATCAGAGCGCACAATGCGAAAAGCCGCCGCTCTTCGATAAGAGCGACGGCTTGGTTCAACCCGCGAGTTGGCGCAGGCAAAACTCGTTAGGCGGCGTAACCAACGGTCGTGGTGACGTTGCTCTTGCGGCGACGCATTGCAAAGCCAACAGCGCCCATGCCGAGGATCATCATCGCCCAGGTGGCGGGCTCAGGCACGGCAGCGGCAAGCGCGGTTGCGGAGAAGGACGTGGCGTTGCTGCCCTGTGCACTGAACAGGAAGCTGGCCGGTGTCGCATCGAAGCCGTCGTAGCGAATGTTGCCGAGCGCACGGAACGTCAGGAACTGAGAATCCGCACGGTTGATGCTACTGATCGAGGTCAGGTCGAAGTTGATCGGCGACGTGTTGTTGCCGCCGGTAAGCGAGAAGAAGTTAGTGATGCTCTGCGCGCCGACTACCAGGTTCGCGATATCGTTGATCGTGCCGCATTGACCGCCCATGCAGGTGAAGCCGGCGAATGTGCCAGTGCCGCTACCGTAGGTCGGGATCTTACCGGCGGTACCGGGGCTCGCAGCGCCGCCTGCGCCATTAACAAAGTCGATGAAGGTGGAGCCGCCGAGCGTGCCGTCGCCGCCGGAACCCTGTAGATAGCCGCCGAAGTCGATCGAACTGCCGCCCATGAGCGGTGCGGCGTTAGCCGACGTGCTGGCAACGAGAGCCGAGCCGGCCATCAGGCAAGTGAGAACAAGCTTCTTCATACTGGAAACCCCTAATACGCGAGGCCCACCACGGACCTGATGCGCTAACAAGCGGAGCGCGTTAACGTTCCGTTAATTTCTGTGGCACAAATTCAGTGCCAAAACAGTACAACCTGCATCAATCAAAAGGCCAGCAATGCAGGGGAAACTGCCGGCCCTTATGCGTGGTGGGCAAGGCAAAAACCTCGGGAGAGCGACCTAGTTCCGCTCGACCTATGCACTGACCGCTCACTCAGGGACCCTGTCAGCGGGTAATGCACCGGCTAGTAACGAGGGCAGGTAGTGCAACGGATGCCCCGCCCGCGCGATGATCGCGATCAGCAGCGCGAGGCCGCCGGCGGCGGCAAACGGGATCGGAGTCAGCGTGATCAGATTGTCGAAGCCGTTGAGCCAGCGAGGCATCGCCAGATAGTCGAACGGTCAGGCAAGGACATTGGCGCCCAGCACCTTGCGGCTGCCGATCTCCTTCGTGCAGCGTTCGGCCGTGAAGGCGGCAAGGCCGAACAGGCCGAGGCAGCCGATGACGACGGCGAGCAGGGCCACGGCCGCCAACATCGTGCCCAGCGCCTGATCGTCCCATAGAGTTCCGCCGCCGCATCATCGGGAAACTGTGCCGGGAGGGGACGGTGGGCACCATCCGCTCGGCAACTGCCGCTGCACTTTCAGCCGAAGCTGTTGACGGCGCTGGAGCAGCGTCGCGTCACCCCGGTCGGCTCGGGGCGGTCGGAAGCGATCCACGTGCGGGTGATCTCCGCAACCAACCTCGACGACCAACGGCTGTGCGACGAGCGCGTGTTCCGGGGGCGATGTTCGCCGCCGCCCCCGACCTGCTGACACAGGCATTGCTCAACCTGCTGAAGAATGCCGCGGAAGCGGGCGCGCGGCACGTCCGGATCACGATCCGCACGATCGACGACCGGCTGAAGATCGCGATCGCCGACGACGGCGCCGGCGTCACGGCCGAGGTGGCGCAGGACATGTTCCTGCCGTTCTTCACCAGCAAACCGACCGGAACCGGGATCGGCCTGTCGCTCGCCCGCCAGGTCGCGGTGAGCCACGGCGGCGCGATCAGCGCCCAGGCTGGCATGCCGGGCGGCGCGATATTCCTGATCGACATTCCCCAGTAACGGCGCGCACCTTCCGAACGTCCCGATCAGGACCGTATCGGAGCGCAGTTGATGCGCCGGGCCGCGGGCTTCAGCCGAACGCGCCCATGCCGCGCAGCCTGCTGCCCTTCCTGAGGTGGAAGCTGCGCAGCACCGGCAGGCTGCCGTCCGGTTGGCGGGGCGCATCCCAGCCGCGATCGGACACGTCCACGAAGTCGGCCGCGGTCACCGGCGCGCCTGCGGCCCAGGAATTGCCCGCCACGTCCAGCCCGTCCGTATGCGCGGTCAGGCGACCTCCGTATGCGATGTTGCCGCGCAGATGGCCCATCGCCACCGGCGAGCCGTCGGGCGCGACGCCCAGCATGTCGAAATCGGTGCCGTTGGCGAAGCCGGTGTTGTCGATGAAGTCGATCGGCACCGTGTGATGATTGGCATAGAAGCCCGCGGCCTTGTTGTCGAAGGCGACGGAGTTGCGCACCACATGCGTGACGCCGCCCGGCATGAAGCGTCCGCCATAGCCCCCCGCCTTGATGCCGTTGCCGTTCCCCGCCGCCAGCGGCGTGTGCGTGCCGGGAAGATAGCCCTGGTCCCACGCCCACGATTGTTCGATCGTCACGGGGGAAAAGGCGTGGATCAGGTCGAACCCGTCGTCCGAATTCGCCCATGCGCGACAGCCGCGAAAGACGTTGCCCGGATGCCCCGCCGCAATATGGGCGCCGAAGCCGTCGGCGCTCTGGCCCGCCCCGTTGGAGGTGTAGGGATCGTAATTATGATGCGAATCGCTGTTCAGCACCAGATTGTCGCCGCCGTCCTTGATGAACAGCCCCGGCCCCATATTGTGATGCAGGTTCAGCCGTTCGTAGACATTGTGGCTGCCGCTGTTCCACACGCCCCAGGATTCGTGGTTGAGGTGGTTCTGCGGCTGCTGCGGAGCGCCGGTGACCTCCAGCCCTTTCAGGTGCAGCCAGCTGCCCGTGACGTTGAACCCCTTGACGCGGCAGTCGTCCTTCATCGCGGAAAAGTCGAACACCGGCGTCTCGTTCCGGAACGCCCAATAGCGGATCGGTGCGTCCTGACGCCCGCTCCTGTCCAGCGTGACGGCGTTGACGGTGTCGGTGCGGGTGGCGCAGCGGTTGACGCCCGCGGTGAAGACGTAGCGCCCACCGCGGAAGTAGACCGTATCGCCCGGCCTGACGCTCTGCTGCGCCCGCGCGATCGATCGCCAGGGTGCCGCCAGCGTCCCGGCGGCTGCGTCGTCGCCGTGGGGCGCGACGTAGAAGTCGGCGGCATGCGCGGTCGACGCGGTCGCGAGCAGCACGGCGAACAACAACGTCTTCATCGGTCTGCCGCATTATCGTCGATGGCATCGGTCCAGGTCGCCAAGGTGCTCGAATGCAAGCACAAAGCAAGCGTCAAACCGGCCTCTGGCGTGTCATCGGGCGCAAATATGCGTCTTCCATCCGATCGCATCAGAACGTCAGGCCATAGCGGACGGCCCGCGCCACCGCCGCCGGATTGATCGCCATCGCCGCGGTGCGATCCGCCTCGGCTGCGTCCTTCCTGCCCGCCTGCTGTTCGGCGACGGCGCGGCCATAGCGGGACCAGGCGTTCCGCGGATTGGCGCGGATCGCGGCGTCGTAATCGGCCAGTGCGGCATCCAGCTTGCCCCTGCGCAACTGCACCAGCGCACGGCTGTCGAGATAGGATGCGAGTCCGGGCCGCAGCTTGGCCGCGGCGTTGCAATCGGACAGCGCCTGGTCCAGCTCGCGACCGAGCAGCGCACGCGCCCAGCAGCGGCCGTTATAGGCACGCGCGCGGTCGTCGTCGTCGCGATGCAGCTTCAACCAGGCGTCGTAATTGACGATCGCCGCCTCGGGCTGATCGAGGGTTTCGTACAGCCCCGCCAGCAGCAGGCGCCGGTCCGATCCGGCAGGCAGGGCGGTGTCGGCGGCCCTGACGTCCTCGGCCGCGCCCTTGGGATCGCGATGCGCAAGTCTCATCCGCGCGCGCGCCAGCCGCACGTCGGCGTCGGCGGGCATCAGTGTCGCCGCGCGGTCCAGATCGGCCGCGGCGAGCAACGGCTGGCCATTGGCGAGGTGCGCCTGCGCGCGCAGATAGACGTAGCGCCCCTCGGCGGGGGCGAGCGCCACCGCCTTGTCGAAGTCGGCGAGTCCATCCGCATAGCGATGCTTCGACATCAGGACGGCGGCCCTGCGGCTGAAACCGTCGGCATCGGTGGGGGCGGCGGACGTGTCGGTCAGGTCGATCGCGGCACCCGTTTCGGTTCTGGCGCCGGTCGGTCTGACGCCGAACAGGGGCCCGCCCTCATAGGTCATGTACATCCGGTGCGTCGTGTTCGAGACGAACAGGCGGTGGGTCAAAAAGAAGTCGAACCCGATCAGCATGTCGCCGTCGATCGTCAGGTCGGCGATACGGAACTTGGGATGGGGAACGACTTCGCCACCCAGGTCGATGGTCGCAAACGGGGCGAGCCAGGTCGTGACCTGCCGCGTGCCGAGGCCCCCGCCGACGCCATCCGGCGTGACGCCGGGGCTCGTCGGGGTGACGCCGGCGCGCTTGGCGGCGGCGAGCGTCATGATCGTGCTCTGCGCGCCGGAATCGAACACCGCGCGCATCTTGACGCCATTGACCAGGACGGTGCCAATCGTGTGCGGCCGCCATGGTCCGCCATCGCCGCGTTCGAGCGGGATCACCGAGAACGGCCGGCCCGCCGCCCAGTAGGCGAGCGTCGCATTGCCGCAATCCTGCACCCGCATGAGCCGGACGGCACCATGGGGCAGATCGTATTCGACATCCGCGAGCCCCAGGATGTTCTGGCCGAGCAGCCCCGCGGTGCCGGTATCGCTGCCGCCGACGATGAAGTCGGCGCGCGGGATGGTCACGCCCGCCAACGCGAAGTCCTTGGCATTAGCATAGGAGGCCGAGGTGTCGCCGTTGATGCCCCGCAACCGGAACGAGGGCGGCATCGGTTGCGGCGACAGGCCGAATTCCGTCGCGGATGCACGGGAGAGCGTGCTGTAGAAGGCGCCGCTGTCGACGATGAACCGCGCGTCGTGGCTGCCGAATTTCGCGTCCACCATCGCCCGTCGACCGACCAGCGTCACCGGCAGTTCGACGATCTTGCCGACCTTGCAATCGGCGGCCAGCGCGGCGGCGGGCATCAGCAGCGCTCCGGAGAGCAGCACGCCCGCGACCGCCCGGCCGAGGCGCCTGCCCGACCCCGGCGGTCCCAGCGTTCGCGTGCATTGATCGCCGGAGGGTGTGATCGGCGGGTGGCGACGGGGCGGCTGGGTCATCGGCGGATTATGGCCTCTCATCCTGACGATACGCTGACGCCACGATGACATCGTGCGATCACGCGGGCAATCGATCGATCGCGTCGCCTAGAGCGCCCATACCCAGGCGATCAGCGGCGTGCCCAACAGGAGTACGAGGATCGACAACGGCAACCCCAATCGCCAGTAATCGCCGAAGCGATAGCCGCCCGGTCCCATCACCAGCGTGTTGCACTGATGTCCGATCGGGGTGAGGAAGTCGCACCCCGCACCCGTCGCGACCGCCATCAGGAACGGATCGGGATTGAGGTGCAGGCCCTGCGCCAGCGACAGGCCGATCGGACCCAGCACCAGCACGGTCGGCGCATTGTGCAGGAACGGCGAACAGGCCATCGCCGTCAACATCAGCGCCCCGAGGATCATCAGCGGCGGCGCGTCGTGGAGGATGGTGGCAAGCTGCTGCGCGACCAGTGCGGTTCCGCCGCTGTGCCGCACCGCTTCGCTGAGCGGGGTCAGTGCCCCGATCAGCACCAGCACCTCCGGCTCCAGCGCGCCATAGGCCTCGCGCATCGACAGGCCGCCGAGCGCCACGGTCAGCACCGCGGCCCCGAAAAAGCCGATCGCGACCGGCAGGACGCCGATCGCCACCAGCACGATCGCCCCCGCCAGCAGCGCGAGCGGCAGCCAGCGCCCGCGCCGCGTGCCCAGTCGCACCACCCGTTCGGCGAGCGGCAGCAGGCCCAGTTCGCGCATGATGTCGGGCAACGCCTTTTCCCCGGCCTGCATCACCAGCATGTCACCCGCCTGGATGACGATGTCGCGCAGCCGATCGACGAAGCGGGTATCGCCGCGCGCCAGCGCCACCAGCCGCACGCCATAGCGCTGCTGCAGGTCCGCGCGCGCCGCCGAATGGCCGATCAGGTCGGAACCGGGCTGCACCACCGCCTCGACCGTGCGCAGTTCGTCCAGCGCGTCATCGGTGGCGACCGCATGATCCTCGCCCGCGGAGCGCAGCGGCACGCGCGACAACAGGCCGCCCAATGCCTCGTCGTCGCCCGCCAGCAGCAGCACCTGTCCGGGCATCAGCGGCGTGTCGGCGGACGGGATGCGGCGGCGTCCGTCCGCGTCGATCAGCGCGGCGGCCCGCACGCCCTGTTCGTCGAGCTTCAGGTCGGCCAGCGTGCCGAGCGCGGCGGGCCAGTCCTCGCCCAGCCGGACCTCGGTCGTGTAGCGCGCATCGCCGGCGATCTCGTCCAGCCCGACCCGTCCGACCCGGTCATGCGGCAACAGCCGCCATCCGAAGCTGACGAACACCAGCCCCGCCGCGGTGAGCGCGAGCCCGACGGGCGCGAAGTCGAACATCCGGAACGGCTGGCCGAGCGATTCCTCGCGCACCTGGCTGACGATGATGTTGGTCGAGGTGCCGACCAGCGTGACCAGCCCGCCGAGCAGCGACAGGAACGACATCGGCATCAGCAACGCCGATGCCGAACTGCGCTCCGACCGGCCGAGCCGCAGCGCGGTCGGCATCAGGATGGCGAGCGCACCGACGTTCTTGGTCAGCATCGACAGCAGCGCCGTCGCCGCCGCCATCGCGGGCACCTGCGTCGCGGCAGTGCGCAACCGCGCCATCGCCGGCCCGATCACGGTTTCCACGGCGCCCGATCGCGCCACCGCGGCGCTGATCACCAGCGCCGATGCGATGATCACGACCACGTCGCTGGTGAAACCGCTGAACGCCTGTTTGGCGGGCACGTCGCCGGTCACCACCGCGACCAGCAGCGCGGTGAGCGCCACCAGATCGTAGCGGAACCGTCCCGATGCGAACGCGACGACCGCTCCCGCGATCAGCGCGAAGGCCAGGATCTGGGCTGCGTTCAAGCGGCGGCTCCGCCGCATGAAAGGATCGGGCCGCGCCCAAGGATGGGGATCGTCATTGCCCCTTCAACGTCGCAGCCGCGCTTCCGTTCAGCCTTGGTCAGGCCGTGACACGCGCGGCGCGAAAGAGCAGGGGATCGCGATGGTGATCTCCCCTCGCTTCATCGGGCCGCCCGTGCGGGCCATCCGCCGCGGACCGGCATGGCTGCGGTGGATCGGCGGGCGCATCCGGTCGGTCGAAGTGCTGTTCGTCCTGCTCGCCGTCGTCATCGGCATGGGGGCGGGGGCGCTGACCGTCGTGCAGGGCGCGCTGGCCCGGGCGCTCCAGCACGTCCTCTATGGGCTGCCGGACACCGTGCGGCTGAGCGGCGCGCCACCGCTCGGCTGGTCGCAGCTGATCGTGCTGCCGATCGGCGGGGTCGCGCTGGTCGCGTTCAACCGGCTGGTCCGCGTGCGGCGACGCTCGCTGGTCGACGCGGTCGAGGCGAATGCGCTGCACGGCGGCCGCATGTCGATCGGCGATAGCGTCGTGGTGTCGGGGCAGACGATCCTGTCGAACGGATTCGGCGCGTCGGTGGGCCTCGAGGCTGCCTATGCACAGCTCGGCGCGCTGACCGCCTCGCTGGCGGGACGGTGGTTGAACCTGCGGCGGATCGACGTGCGCACGCTGGTGGGATCGGGCGCCGGCGCCGCGATCGCGGCTGCGTTCGGCGCGCCGCTGGCGGGCGCCTTCTATGCGTTCGAGGTCGTGATCGGCGCCTATACGCCGTCGGCGATCGCCCCGGTCGCGGCGGCGGCGCTCGCCGGGTCGCAGGTCGCGCAGCGGCTGGGCGTCGTGCCCTATATCGTCCACGTCGAGCGCGGGCCGACGATCCACAGCTTCGGCTATATCGTTTACGCGGGACTGGGCGTCACCTGCGCGCTCGTCGGGATCGCGATCATGCGCGCGGTCGCCGCGGTCGAGGTGCAGAGCCGCGCGCGACTGCCCGGCTGGGGCCGGCCGATCGCGGGCGGTATCCTGCTGACCGGGCTGGCGAGCATCTCGCCCCAGGTGCTGTCGGCCGGGCACAGCGCATTGCACATCGACATGATGACGGCGGTGCCGCTCGCGTTCCTGGCGACGGTGCTGATTGCCAAATCGCTCGCGTCGATCGTCTCGCTCGGCTTCGGCTTTCGCGGCGGGTTGTTCTTCGCCTCGCTGTTCCTCGGCACGCTGATCGGGCACCTCTATGCCGGGGCGCTCGCCTGGATGATGGGACACTCGATCCTCAATGCGGGCAATGCGGCGATGGTCGGCATGGCGGCGCTGGCGGTCGCGGTGATCGGCGCGCCGATCACGATGGCGATGCTGGTGCTGGGCGCGACGGGCAATTTCAGCCTGACCGGCGCGGTGCTCGCCGCCAGCCTTGTGTCGTCGACCATCGTGCGACAGGTGTTTGGCTATTCCTTCTCGACCTGGCGGTTGCACCTGCGCGGTGAAACGATCCGCAGCGCCCGCGACGTCGGCTGGATGAAGACGCTGACGGCCGGGCGGATGATGCGGCGCGAACCCAATGTCGCGCCGGGCACGATCACCGTCGCCGAATTCCGACGCCGCTATCCGCTGGGGGCGACCAGCCGCGTCGTGCTGGTCGACGAACGGGATCGCTATGCGGGGATCGTCAACCCCGCCGCGCTGCATGCCGAAGGGCTGGAGCCGGAAGCGATCGTCGGCGCCCTCGCCGAAGCGCATGCCGACGTGCTGAGCCCGGACCTCGACATCACCGCGATCATGGCACGGTTCGACCAGGCGCAACGCGACGAACTCGTCGTCGTCGATCCCGACGGACAGGTCCTCGGCCTGATAACGGAAACGCACGTGCGGCGGCGCTATGCGGAAGAACTGGAAAAGGCGCAGCGCGAACTGTTCGGCGAAGGGTGATCGGGGGATGCCGGGCCGCGCCCCCTGAACGCCGCTATCCGCCGGGGCGATAGCGGCGTTCGACGTGCGCGTGCAGATCGTCGGGATAGAAATAGACCGGGCGCAGGCGTCCCTCGGCATAGCGGGTGATCTGGTCGGCGAAATGCGGCGATCGGGGGTCGCCGCTCTGGCCCCCCGCCATCACCGCCATCGCCCGCACGCGCGGCCCGAATTCCACCACCGCGACGAAGCTGTTGCCGCTGGTGCCGTAATAGCGCGTCGTGCCGGGCCACGGTTTGGCGCCGAACGAGGCGAGGCTGCCCCATTGTGCCGAGGTGAACGGCACGGGCAGCGACGGCTTTGCGTCATCGAAATGCGGCGCGATCGCATCGTCCAGTCGCTGGAAGCGGTTGATCCTGCTCCACGGCGTACGCCATCCGCCGAAGTCGCGGGTCAGCCGATCGACCGCCGCGGATAGGGCGGCGATCTTCGCCGCGGGCGTGACGCGGGTCGCGATATAGTCGGGAACGTTCAGGCGTTCCGCCTGCGCGAAGCTGCCGACCTCGCGCCACAGCTGATCGCCCCAATAGACCGCAAGGCTGGTGGCGATCGAATCCGCCGCCCAGCGATGATCCCACGCCTGAAGCGCGGCGATCGGCTGTGCCAGCGCCGCACGGCGCGGGTCGGTTCCGGGCAGCGCCTGCCACGCCGCGATCAGGTCGGGCAGCAGCCGCGCGAAGGCGGGCAGATAGGGGTCGAACGCCGCCGCGCGCAGCCTCTCGGGGGTCCAGCCCGATGCGCCGGTGAGCAGCAGATCGGCATGGACGCCGCGCGCGTTGCCGCCGACCTGATCCATGTAGCGCGGGTAATCCGCGGCCTTCGGACTGTCGGGACCGGCGGCGCTCCACGGCCAGTCGTTGGTGTTGTGCACCCAGCCGGTGCGCGGCGCGAGCACGCTCGGCAGGCTGGCGAGCGGGTGCAGCCCGTGCCAGTCGGTTGCCGGATCGGCGCCGTCGACGGGCCGCGTATAGTCGAAACGCGCGCTGCGGATCGGCATGAACTGCGGCATCAGGAACGCGATCTCGCCCCGGTCGTCGGCGAACAGCGTGTCGTTCGAGGAATTGGCCTTGCGCTCCGCGACCGCCAGATAGGCCGCTAGATCCTTGGCCCTGGTCCGCAGATAGCTTTGTTCGAGCGCCGGCACCGGCTTCCACATCAATGCCGTTGCGATCCAGCGGCCGTCCTTCGCCGCCACCACCGGGCCGTGGTGCGTCGCATAGGTGGTGAAGCGACGCGTCGCCAGCGTGCCGTCGGGCAGGCGATAGCGCAGGGCGATCACCCGCCGCGTCACCGGCCGCCGTTCCGCGCCATAGGCATAGACGAAGCCGTCGCCTTGGCGCCGGATGCGCTCGGCGAACTCGTCGACGTTGTCGACCGTGGACGATGTGTGCATCCAGCCGGCGTGGGCGTTGAACCCCTGATAGATGAAGAACTGGCCCCAGGTGCTCGCGCCATAGGCGTCGAGGCCCGCGTCGCTGGTCATCTGCGCTTCCGACCGGAAGTAGAAGCTGGTGTGCGGGTTGATCAGCAGCAGCGCGTGACCGTTCGCGGTCAGCCGCGGCGCGATCGCGATGCCGTTCGATCCCGACGGTTCGCGCGGCACGCTGCCCGTCTCTTCCGGGGTGGGTGGCGTCGGCTGTCCGTAGAAGGTCTTGAGATCGCTGAGCGAGATACGCTCGATATCGCCGCCGATGCTGCCTTCGGTGAAGCTCAGCGCCATCCATGGTTCGAACCGGGTCAGCACGCGCGGCCGGGTGGCGGGGTGGGTCGCGAGGTAATAGTTCAGTCCGTCCGCCCACGCCTGCATCAACGTGCGCAGCCACGCCGGGCTGGCGCGATAGTCCGCCTGGAGCGCGACGGGATCGACGAACAGCCGCTGGCGCAGGTCGGCCCATAGCGCCGCTTCGCCCTCCGCCTCGGCGGTGCGGCCCAGCGCGGTCAGGTAATTGGCCTCGATCCGCGCGAAATCGTCCTCCGCCTGGGCATAGATCAGCCCGAACACCGCATCGGCGTCGCTGCGGCCATGGACGTGCGGGATCCCCCAATCGTCGCGGGTGATCGTCACCCGCTTCGCCTGCGCCCGCCACCGCGCCAGTTGCGGGTCGGCGGTGCGGGCCGGTGCGGCTCCGCCCAGCGGCATCGCCAGACAGGCGAGCAGGATCAACGGATTGCGCGATGACCGAAGAGCTTTATCCATGCGTCGAACGTAACGCGGAGACGGGGGGATGGCCATGCGCTGGCTGGCGGTGATTGCAGCATGTTGGATCGGCCCGGCGGCGGCGCTGTCGGCCGCCGAACCCGCACCCGTTCCCCTGTTGCTGCGGCCCGCCGGGGTGTTCGACGGCGTCGATGGCATGGTGCATCCGGGCTGGCAGGTGCTGGTGACCGGCGACCGGATCACGGCCGTCGGTGCGCACCTGCCGGTGCCGGCGGGCGCGACAACGATCGACCTGCCCGGCACGACGCTGATGCCCGGCATGATCGAGGGGCACGGCCACCTGTTCCTGCATCCCTATAACGAAACCAGCTGGGACGATCAGGTGCTGCACGAACCGCTGGCGCTGCGCACCGCGCGCGCGGTGGCGCAGGCGCAGGCGACGCTGCTGGCGGGCTTCACCAGCGAACGCGACCTCGGCACCGAAGGCGCCGGCTATGCCGATGTCGGGCTGAAGGCGGCGATCGACCAGGGCATCGTGCCCGGCCCCCGGCTGCAGGTGGCGACACGCGCGATCGTCGCGCTCGGCGCCTATGGCCCCAAAGGGTTCGAGCCCGGCGTCGCGGTGCCGCAGGGCGCCGAAGAGGTGTCGGGCGTCGACCAGATCGTCGCGGCGGTCCGGCGCCAGATCGCGGCGGGGGCCGACTGGATCAAGCTCTACGCCGATTACCGCTGGCGCAGCGGCGAGGACAGCCGCGCGACGCTGAGCCTCGCGGAGATGACCGCGGCGGTGCAGGCGGCGCACGATGCCGGACGCCCGGTCGCAGTCCATGCCTCGACCGCCGAAGGGATGCGGCGCGCGATCGCGGCGGGCGTCGACACGATCGAACATGGCTATGGCGGCACGCCCGCGATCTTCGCCGACATGGCCGCGCATGGCATCGCGCTGTGCACCACGCTCGCGGCGTCGGACGCGACGTCGCGCTATCGCGGCTGGACCGGCGCCGAACCCGCGCCGCCCGCGGTCGAGACCAACCGCCGCAGCTTTCGCATGGCGGTGCAGGCGGGCGTGCCGATCTGCATGGGCGGCGATGTCGGCGTCTTTCCGCACGGCCAGAATGCGCGCGAAATGGAGCTGATGGCGGCGGCGGGCCTGCGTCCCGCACAGGTGCTGATCGCCGCGACGTCGGGCAATGCGAAGGCGCTGCACCTCGCCGATCGCCTGGGCGCGGTAAAGCCGGGGCTGCTCGCCGATCTGGTCGCGGTCGAGGGCGATCCCACCGCCGACATCACCGCCGTGCGCCACGTCCGGCTGGTGATGAAGGGCGGCAAGCCGGTGACGAGCCTGCCCTGACCCAAGGCGCGCGGTTGCGCGGCGCAACTCGCGCGGCACGGCGGTGTCGGTTGCGGCTTGCCGGACCGGGCCCGCCGGCTCTAGCGTAGGGCATCGTTCCTGACGGAGATTGCCATGCGCCGCCCCATCCTGTTGCTGTCGTGCCTTGCCCTGCTGTCGGGCGCGTCCGCGGTGGGCGTCCATGCGCAACAGCAGCCCGGCGGCGATATCCCGGCGAAATTCGCGCTGGTCGATACCGCCAACGATTATATCAAGCGCGAAGTCATGATCCCGATGCGCGACGGGACCAGGCTGTACACCGTCATCGTCATCCCCAAGAATGCGACCGACGCGCCGATCGTGCTCACCCGCACGCCGTATAACGCCAAGGCGCGTGCCAGCCGCAGCACCAGCGCGTCGATGCTCGCGACGCTGCCGCTGGCCGACGAGATCTTCGTCAGGAACGGCTATATCCGCGTCTATCAGGACGTGCGCGGCAAATACGGGTCCGAAGGGGATTACGTCGTCACCCGCCCGGTGATCGGCCCGCTCAACCCGACCAAGGTCGATCACGTCACCGACGCCTATGACACGATCGACTGGCTGGTGAACAAGGCGAACCTGCCGCAGTCGAACGGCCGCGTCGGCATGATCGGATCGTCGTACGAAGGCTTCACCGTGGTGATGGCGCTGCTCGCGCCGCATCCGGCACTGAAGGTCGCGGCGCCGGAATCGCCGATGATCGACGGCTGGATGGGCGACGACTGGTTCCATTATGGCGCGTTCCGGCTCGCCAACATCGCCTGGCTGGGCGGGCAGACCGGTTACAAGGGCGGCGGCACCGTACCCCCGACCGGCGGCTGGGACGATTACGACAATTTCCGCGAGGTCGGCTCGGCGGGCGATTGGGCGAAGAAGTCGGGCTACGACCAACTGCCCTATTGGACGCGCATGTCGCAGCATGCCGCCTATGATTCGTTCTGGCAGGGTCAGGCGCTCGACAAGCTGCTCGCCGCCAACCCGTCCAACGTGCCGACGATCTGGGAACAGGGCCTGTGGGACCAGGAGGACATGTACGGCGCGATCACGAGCTGGGAAACGCTGAAGGCGAAAGGCAAGCTCGGCAACAATTTCCTCGTCATGGGGCCGTGGCGGCACAGCCAGATCAACCGCGAAGGGCGCAGCCTGGGGCCGTTCCAGTGGAACGGCGACACCGCGGCGCAATTCCGCGAGGACATGGTGCTGCCGCTGTTCAATCAATATCTGAAGGACGGGCCGGCGGCGAACCTGCCCGCCGCGGCGATCTACAACACCGGCGAGAATCATTGGGACCGGTTCGCCGACTGGCCGCTCGCCTGCGCCAGCGGCTGTGCGGCGCCGTTGAAGCCGATCTACCTGCAAGCCGATGGCGGCCTGGGGTTCGACAAGGGCGCGGCGGGCGGCGACAGCTATGTCTCCGATCCGGCCAAGCCCGTCCCGCACCTGCCGCGGCCGGTGAACTTCGGCGACGGTCGCTGGGGCGACTGGCTGGTGAGCGACCAGCGGCATGCCGACGGGCGGCCCGACGTGATGACCTATACGACGCCGGTGCTCACCACGGCGATGCGCGTGTCGGGCGCGCCGATCGCCGACCTCTATGCCGCGACAACGGGCACCGACGGCGATTTCGTGGTGAAGGTGATCGACGTCTTCCCGGCGGAAAATGCGACCGATCCCAAGATGGGCGGGTACGAACTGCCGATCAGCCTCGACATCTTCCGCGGCCGCTATCGCGACAGCTTCAGCAAGCCGACCGCAATCCCGGCCGGCAAGGTGCAGCATTACCGCTTCCGCCTCCCGACCGTGAACCATGTCTTCCAGCCCGGTCACCGCGTGATGGTGCAGGTGCAATCGAGCCTGTTCCCGCTCTACGACCGCAATCCGCAAACCTATGTCCCGAACATCTTCTTCGCCAAGCCTGCCGACTACCGGAAGGCGACGGTGACGCTGCGGCGTGGCGGGGCGACGCCGAGTGCGGTGTTGCTGCCGGTGGTGCCGCTCGCGCAGGCGCAGGCGCAGGCGCAGGCGCAGTAAGGGGCCGGGCGCTTCCGATCCGCTGCGCTAGGCGCGCGGCAGTGTGACGTGGAAGGTCGTGGCCTCGCCCTCGACCAGATCGATCGTGCCGCCGCCCGCTTCGAGCAGCGACCGCGCGATGGCGAGGCCCAGTCCGGTGCCGCCCTGTTCGCGGCGGGTGGTGAAGAAGGGTTCGAACAGCCGCGACCGGTCGCCGGGCGCGATGCCGGGGCCACCGTCGGTGACGCGGAGCGTGACGTGGCGGCCGGTCGCGCGACCCTCGACGCGGGCATGGGCCGCGCCGGCCTGGCGGGCGTTCTCGAACAGGCAGGCCATGGCATGCTCGATCGTCGATGCGGGCAGCGCCACCGGTGGCGGCGGCACGGGCGTGGCCCAATCGATCCGGATCGCGAAATCGTCCGCGCGATAGGCGTCGGCGGTGCGCGCGATCACCGGCGCGGGATCGACCGCCGCGTCGGCGGGCGCGGCCATGTCGGCGCGGGCGAGTTCGAGCAATCGTGTGACGAGCGCGGCGAGCCGCTCGGCACCGGCATCGGCATTGTCCAGGAAACGGTGGCGATCGTGCGCGGCCATGTCGGGATGGTCGCGCAACAGCTCGATCGCGCCGCGGATGCCGGCCAGCGGCGTCTTGAATTCGTGACTGACGGCATAGGCGAAGTCGCGCAGATAGCGCGACCGCCGCTCGATCGCCGCCGTCATCACCGCAAAGTCGGCGTACAGTCCCTGGATCTCGACTGCGGCGGTCGGCGGCACCGCGGGAACGCTGCCCCGGCCGCTGGCAACCGCGCGCGTCGCCTGCCCCAATTGCTCGATCGGCCGGGTCACCCCGCGTGAGATGACGCCGCTGATGACGACCAGCAGCGCAAAGATCGCCGCGATGCCGATCAGGATCTTGCCGCGATCCTCGTACAGGCCGCGGAACAGCGCGCGGGCCGATCGCGACAGCAGCAGCACGCCGACGACGCGCCCGTCGACGAGGATCGGCTGTGCGTAATGCACGCGGATCGCGACGGCGCGCGACAGCCATTCGAAGCGGTAGACCGCGCGATAGGCGGCGTTGCGGCGCAGCACCGTCTGCGGTCGGCCGTGCAGCGCGGCGACCACTTCGGGCAGCGCCGCATAGCTGCCCCTTCGTGTGCCACCCGCCACGATCCGCCCCCGGCGGTCGAGCAGCAGGATGCCGGCCAGCGTCGTGCGCTGCGCCGCGCTGAGGATCGGCGCCAGGTGCGGGGCGGCGGTGGCGGCGTCCGGTGCGATGCCGGGCGCGGCGGCGGGCGGCGGACGTTCCGGCAGGATCGGCGTCGCGCTGAGGTCGACGCCGTCGCGCGACTCCGGTCCCTGCGTCGCCACCGGTGCGCCGGGCGCGACGCCGGGCCATTGCGCGGCGGCCGCGGCGGACAGGGCTGTGCCCTGCGCCACCAGCTCCGCCTCGGTCTGGCGGACGAGGGTGTTCTCGTACACGCGCAGGAACACCGCGCCGAAGCCGGGCAGGGCGGCGACCAGGAACAGCGTGGCGAACAGGATCGTGCGCAGCCGCAGCCGCGGCCAATGGCGTTTCGCCCAGTCCTTGGCCCGGCCGATCATACCCCGATCATATCCCGATCACGCGCCGATACAGGCGCCGAGGCGATAGCCGATGCCCGCGCGCGTCTCGATCAGGTCCGCCGCGCCTGCGGACGCGAATTTGTGGCGCAGGTTGCGGATATGGCTGTCGATCGTCCGGTCGGTGATCGCGAAGCCGGGGCCATGCAGCCGGTCGATGATCGCATCGCGACTGAACACCTTGGCCGGCATCGAGGCGAGCAGGCGCAGGATCGAGAATTCGGTGACGGTCAGCGCGACCTCCTGCCCCTCCCACAGCGCCCGCCATCCCTCCAGGTCGAGCCGCAGCCGCCCGTGTTCCAGCCCGCGCCCGTCCTCGACCTGCGGCGGGCGGGCGGCGGTGCGGCGCAGGATCGCCATCACCCGCGCCACGACCTCGCGCGGGGAAAAGGGCTTCACGACATAATCGTCCGCACCCAGCTCGATGCCGAGCACCCGGTCGATCTCGTCGTCGCGGCTCGACAGGAACAGGATCGGCACCTCGCTGCCCGCCCCCGTGTTGCCGCGCAGGCGTCGGCACACCTCCAGCCCGTCCATCCGCGGCATGTTGATGTCGAGGATGACGAGGTGGGGGCCATGGGTGCCGACCATCGCGAGCCCCGCCTCGCCGTCCGCCGCCTCGATCGTGTCGAGCCCCGCCTTGCCGAGCGCGAACACCAGCAGCTGGCGGATATGGGGATCGTCATCGACGATCAGGACGGTGCGCGGCATCGGGCACAGGATCATCGTTGCGCCACCTTAGTCAACCGGCTTCGCTCCGCGAACGCGACGCTGCCGCCGCAGCTACGGCCCAGCGGCGCCGGCCGCAGCACCGGTCGCACCGGGTCCGCCAGCGTGCGCAGCGTGGCCAGCCGGCGCGCGTTGCGGCCCGACCAGCTGCGCCAGTCGCCTTGCAGCGCCTCCGTGTCCGCCAGCGCCTTGTCGCGCAGAAAGGCGAGGCGGTCGCGCAGCACCGGGCTCGCCGCATGGCGCTCCAGCGTCGCCAGCGCGATCAGGCCCGACGGCCCCAGCCGCTCGAGGTGGCACAGGTCGAGCGGCGGTCCGTCGCGGCCCTGCCTCAGGGCGACGCGCGCGTTCCACGCCGCCGCAGTCGCACCCAGATCCATGGCGCTGCACAGGCTCAGCACCAGCGCCGCCGCCAGCGCATTGGCGTTGATCAGCCAGCCGGCGGATCGCCCCGCCAGCAGCCGCCACAGGATCAACGCCAGCCCGGTGGCGACCAGCGCCATCCACAGCAGCGCGGCGAGGCGCAGCGTCGTCAGCGAATAGGCCTCGATATAATCGAACAGGCGCAGTGCGCTCGAAGCGACGAGCAGCAGCGTCTGCACGATCCACACGGTGACGAGGATGCGCGCCATCGGGCTGTTCGCGGCGGCGCTGCCCGGCCGCAGCGTGCCCAGCACGAACATGGCGGCCAGCAACGCCGCGACGATCAGCGCATAGGCGCCGCGATGCGCATAGCCCGCCATCGTCACTCCCGCGGGCAATGCCGCGCCGCTCCACAGAAAGGCGACGTCAAGCGCATTCTGCATCGCGAAGATCGCGTTGAACGCGACGAGCGAGGTGACGATGGCGGCGAGGCCCGCGTCGTACCGCGCCCGGTCGCCATCGAACGCCGTGTCGCCGAACATGGCATGGGGCAGGCGCGGGCGCAGCATCGCCCAAGTCGCGGTGAACACCAGCCCGCCGAACAGCCCGCGCCAGATCACGGTGACGAGGTCGGGCAGCGCCACCCGGTCGAACGCCTGTCCGATCACCGGATTGGCGTTGGCGAACAGCGTAAGGAACAGCACGCTGCCGACGACCGGCAGCACCAGCATCGCCGCGATCGCGCGCGGGCCGCGGGTGCCGCCCCGCCGCCGCCCCGCGGCGCTGCTCCAGGCGATATCGCGCACAGGCCGCGCGATTGCGGTCAGTCCGTGCCAGACGAGCCGCGGCACCCAGCGCAGCGCATGGTCGAACGCCCGCTGCGGCAGCAGAGTCGCGAGCGACAGCGCCACCGCGAACAGCAAGAGCGCCAGAGGATTAGGGTCGTCGATCAGCACCAGCGCATAGGCCGCCGCCGCCAGCAGCGCGATGCGCGCGGGCACGCTGCGCAGCACGACCGATCGGGTCGCGATCACCGCAACGAGCATCGCCAGCGCAAAGACGCCCAACATGCCGCCCACTTCGCTGCCGGGATGGAACACCGTCTCGGCGATGGCGACCATTGTCAGTGCCGCCCCCGCCTTCGCCGCCAGCGGCATCGCACCGCGTCCCTGCCTCGTCGCGCCCACACCCGGTCCTCCGCTTGGTTCACGGCAGGGATGGCGCATGGCGATCCAGCGCAGGCGGTCGGGCCGGCGTGCAGGCCGCGCGGCTTCGGTGCAGATCCGGTGCAGGCCGACGCCGGCCAGCTTAGCCTAACTCTGGCTGGTGGCGCGCTTCGCCGATCCGTCGCGCAACGCCCAGCGCAGCACCGAACCGATCCCCGCCATGCCCGCGCGCACCGCGGGCTTGCCGACCAGCGGCCGGCCGAGTCCATGCATCCGCGCCGCCCAGCCGGGCAACAGATCGATGCCGCCCTCCATCAGCAGCTTCTGCGCGGGCGCCATCGCGCGGCTCGCCGGCGGCTGCCGCAGCAACGCCCGCGCCACCTCGCGCGTGCGATGGTCGGCGCGCAGCTGCGGCCGGACCGCGGTGAAATAGGACTGCACGTCGTCGCGCGTCTTGGGCACCCCGGTCGCGCCCAGCCGTTCCGCGACGATCGCATATTCGCGCAGGTAACGATCCTGTTCGGCGCCCGGATAGGCCGGATCGCGATAGCGCCGATAGGCGGCGAGGAAACTCGTCACCTCCGCGACATGCACCCAGGTCAGCAGGTCGGGATCGTTGGCGCTGTAGGGCGTGCCGTCCGGCAGCGTGCCCGCGACGCGATCGTGGATGCCATGCACCTTGGCGATCAGCGCCTCGGCGGTCGCGGTCGCGCCATAGGTGGTGCCGGAAATGAACTGCGCCGTCCGCCGCAGCCGCCCCAGCATGTCGCGGCGGAAGTTGGAATGGTCCCACACGCCGGCGAGGGCACCGGGATGCAGCATCTGGAGCAACAGCGCGGATACGCCCCCCGCCATCATCGCGGTGAAGTCGCCATGCACCACCCATGCCGCCGATCCGGGGCCGAACAGCCCGTCGTCCCCCGGCGGGCGCGTCAGGTCGACCGCGCCGTCGCCGAATCCGACCAACCGATGCACCTGGCTCTGGATCGTTTCGCGTAGATCGCCCATGCTGCCCATCTAGGGTTGCGCCGGACGCGAAACCAGTGACGGGAGACGAGCGATGCGGTTGGTGGTTTCGATGATCGCGGCGGCGGCGATGACGACCGCGGTGGTGGCGCAGGACAAGAGCGGCCCGGCCGGCGCGGCGGTCACCCGCGCGCTCGCCGATCCGGCCCGCGCCGACCAGGCGGGCGACGACGCCCGGCGCCAGGCGGCGGCGGTCATCGCGTTTTCGGGCGTGAAGCCCGGTGATACCGTCGTCGATTATCTGCCGGGCAGCGGCTATTGGACGCGCATCTTCACCGACGTCGTCGGGCCGAAGGGCAAGGTCTATGCGCTCTGGCCCGCCGCCGGCGCCAAATATGCCGAAAAGAGCTTGCCCGCGTTGCAGGCACGCGGCTTGTCGAACGTCACCGCAGAGGTGCAGCCGACCAACCTGCCCACAACGCCCCAACCGGTCGACCTGTTCTGGACGGTGCAGAACTACCACGACATCCCGAACAAGGGCGCGGGCGAGCCCGCCCTGCGCGCGTTCGATGCCGCGGTGTTCAAGCTGTTGAAGAAGGGCGGCACCTATGTGGTGATCGATCATGCCGACGCACCCGGCACCGGCATGGCCGGCACCGAGACCAGGCATCGGATCGATCCCGCCGCGGTCCGCCGCCAGATCGAGGCGACCGGATTCCGCTTCGTCGGCGCCAGCAAGGTGCTGGCCAACCCGGCCGACGACCACAGCAAGAACGTCTTCGATCCCGCGATCCGCGGCAAGACCGACCAGTTCGTGCTGAAATTCCGCAAGCCTTAAGGCCCATCGACATTCGAGGCCCGATGGCGGATGGCGGATGGCGGGTGTTCCCCTCCGGTCATCGTGATCCGAACCGGGCTAAACCGCACCGTCATGCCGGACTTGTTCCGGCATCCACGGCTCCACACGAGTGGAGTCCGTTGATTTCACGGGACGGTGGATCCCGGCAAATGTCCGAGGTCATACCTTTCTTGTCATCCCCGCGGAGGCGGGGATCCACGCCGGCTGACATTGCGGCTCCATCAGCAGCGTCAGCGTTTATGGATCCCCGCCTTCGCGGGGATGACGAGGGTGTGTTCGAAGGAAATACCTGCCGAACATGCCCGGGGTGACGGCCATAATGGGAATAGCACCCGGCCAAAGCTGCATCTCGATCCACCCTGGCGCGTCCGGCCGCTGTCGGTAATGCGGCGCCGGACCTCTCCCGACGAACGCGCGTTGGGGCGTGGTATCGGGAGAAAGCGCGCGTGACCTCACTAACGAAGACCGTGATCGCCGGGGTCGCGGGCGGCCTCGTCGCCAGCCTGGCGATGGATCTGTTCCAGAAGGTCACCGCGCCTGCATTCGGACAGGGTGGCAGCAACGACGATCCCGCCACCGTGAAGGCGGCCGACAGCGCCAAGCGGCTGGCGACCGGCGATCGCGTCACCCAGAAGCATCGCGAAAGCGCCGGAATGCTGGTCCATTATGCGACGGGGGCCGCGCTCGGCGCGGGCTATGCGCTCGCGGCGCGGCGCTGGCCGCAGACGAGCGCCGGCTTCGGGCTCCTCTTCGGGATCGGGACGGCGACCGTGCTGGACGACATCGCGGTGCCGCTGTTCGGCTGGGGACCGTCGCCGACGCAGACCCCCGCAGCGACGCACGCCTATGGCCTGGCGAGCCACGCGGTCTTCGGTCTGGCGCTGGAAGGCACGCGTCGCGCGGTGGTCGATCTCACCTGAACCGCGTCAGATCGCCGCGCGCAGCGTCGCCCGTACGCCGGTGTCGCGCGGCTCGTATTCGACGATGCTTTGCAGGCTCTGCGCCATCGCCTTGATCAGCTTGGTGCCGAGCCCGGTTCCCTTCGGCGTCGCCTCCGCCGGCATGCCGCAGCCATCGTCCTCGACGGCGAGCAGGAACACGTCGTCGCCTTCCGATGCCAGCATGACGCGGATCTCGCCGCCCGCACCGACCGGATAGGCGTATTTGCACGCATTGGTGACCAGTTCGGTGACGATCACGCCGAGCGACACCGCCTTGTCGGTCGGCAAACGGATCGGTTCGGCGACCAGCCGCAGGGCATGCGGCGCCGAATCGCACGACAGCGTCTCGGTCAGTTCGGCGATCAGCGACCCCAGATACTCGCGCATGTCGACGCTCTCGACGTCGTTCGCGGAATACAGCCGCCGGTGGACCTGCGCGATCGCGCCGATCCGCCGCTGCGTGTCGTCCAGCGCCGCGCGCGCGGTCGGATCGGCGAGCGCCCCGGCCTGTAACCGCACCATTGCGGACACCAGTTGCAGCGAATTGGCGACGCGGTGGTTCACCTCGCCCAGCAGCGCCTCCAGCCGGGCGTTGCTGGCGCGTAGGTCTTCCTCGGCACGCGCCTTTTCCTGCGCCAGCCGCGCGCGGTCCAGCACCTGTCCGAAACTGGCGGCGAGCAGGTCGAAGAAATCCTCGCCCACCGTCTTCACCACGTAATCCGCCGCGCCGGCCTTCAGCGCGGCGACGGCGATCCGGCCCTCGTCCGATCCGGTGACATAGACGACCGGCGGCGGCGACGGCAAAGCGTTCAGCCGCTCCAGCGTCTCCAGCCCGTCCATGCCCGGCATGTAATGATCCACCGCGACCAGGTCGAACGGCTGGCTCGCCGCCAGCACCGCGCCTTCCGCACCGCCTTCGGCCAGCGTCACCCGATACCCGCGCCGCGCCAGCCCGCGCGCCGCCAGCCGACGGATGCCGGCATCGTCGTCGATATAAAGGACGCTGGGTTCGGAAGAAGGCGCGTCGGACAGGATCAGTGTTCCTCGACTTCCGGCACCTGGATCACCGACAGGAACAGGCCCAGTTGGCGGATCGCCTGCGCGAAGCTCTCATAATTCACCGGCTTGGTGATGTAGACGTTGCAGCCGAGGTCGTAGCAGCGCTGGATCTCGATCTTGTCGTCGGTGGTGGTCAGCACGACGACGGGGGTGCGCTTCAGCGGGCTGCCCTCCGCCTTGATCTGCGCCAGGATGTCGGTCCCGCTCATGTCGGGCAGGTTCAGGTCGAGCAGCACCAGCGCCGGGCCCGCCTTGGCCGGGCCGTCGGCTGCGTCGAACAGATGGTGCAGCGCCTGGGTGCCGTCGGTGAAATGCTTGATGTCGTTGAGGATACCGGCGCGACGGATGTTCTTCTCGATCAGCCGCGCATGACCCTCGTCGTCCTCGATCATGACGATGCCGACGGATTGATGGGCGTTCATGGCTTGATGTCCTGCACTTCGTAGATCTTGGGAAGGTTGAGGCGAAAGGTCGACCCCCGGCCGAGTTCGCTGTCCACGTCGATCGTCCCGCCCAGACGATAAGCCAGCGCGCGGACGTGCGCCAGACCGATGCCTTCGCCGGGCTGGTCCTGCTGGCCCGATCGGCGGAACAGGTCGAAGATGCGCTGGTGATCGCGCGGGTCGATACCCCGGCCGTTGTCGGCGACCGACAGGATCACCCGCCCGCGACGCTCTTCGCCGGACACGACGATCTCGCCCGGCCGGCCCGGCTGAAGGTATTTGGTCGCATTCTCGATCAGGTTCGACAGGATCTGTTCGATCGCCACCCGATCGGTGACGACCGGCGGGATCGGCCGTTCGACGCTCAGCGCGACGCCGCGGTCGTCGAGCAGGTGGCGGATCGATCCGCCGATCGTGTCGACCACCGCGCCGGGATCGATCGGTTCGGGCGTGATCACGCGCCGGCCCTCGCGCGACAGCTTCAGGATGGCGTTGATCAGCCGGTCCATCTTCTGCGTCGACGTGCGGATGAACCCGATCGCCTCGGGCAGGTCCTCGCGCACCGCCAGCCGCGCATCCTCGCCGACGATCTGCGGACATTCCGCCTCTGCCTTGTCGAGCAATTCGGCGAGCGGCGCGGTCGCGGCGGACAGTTCGGCGGTAAAGCCCATCACGTTGACCAGCGGCGAACGCAGATCGTGGCTGACGATATAGGCGAAACGCTGGATCTCTTCGTTGGCGCGGCTCAGGTCGGCGGTACGCTCGGTCACCGTCTCCTCCAGCCGCTCGTTGAAGTCGCGCAGCGAATCGCGCGAACGGGACAGGTCGCGGGTGTAGCGCAACACGGTGAGCAGCGAGACGAGCGCCACCAGCGCCAGGATGACCGCGGCGACCCCCAGGATGAGGTAGAAGGCGCGCACGCTCGCCCGCTGCGCCTCGTCGCGTCCGGCGAGCAGCCGCCGTTCCTCGCGCGCCATCGTGCCGAAGCCGTTGCGGATCGTCGCGAGTCGCTTGACGCTCGCCTCGGTCCGGAACAGCGCGACCGCGGTGTCGATGCGCCCGGCATCGATCAGCGCGATCGTCCGCGTACGCTGCGCCAGCAGCGCGCCGATCTCGTCCTGCAATACTGCGAGCGCTGCGACCTGGCGCGGATTGTCGTGCGTCAGCCTCCGCAACCGGGCGAGCGCCACCGGCAGCGCCGTCGCCCAGCGGTAGTAAGCATCGCGATATTCACGATTGTCGGTGAGCAGATAGCCGCGGCGCGACGCCTCGCTCTGCTCGATCAGCCGCCGGGCGGTGCCGATCGCCAGCTCCACCTCATAGGTGTGGTTGACCCAGCCGGTGTGTTCCTCGTTGCGCTGCGTCGCCAGTCCCGCCGCGACCCCGGCGGCGATGAGCGCCAGGAATCCCAGCACCATGAACGACACCAGCACGCGGCCGAAGCGGCCTTCCGACACGACGAACGGGTTGCTGACACGGGTAAGCACGGCACGGCCTTAGGGCAGGGTGCGTCGATACGCCAGAGAGGCTGACGATCGGCCCCCCCGGCCCGCCGCGATGCCGGCTTAAAGCAGCAATTCCTGCGGATTGCCGCGCCCCACCGCCCCGCCGCCGCTGCGCCGGTCCATCTCGGCATTGGCCGTGAAGCGGATGTCGGGGTCGCGATCGGTCAGGAACGCCATCAGGCTTTCATGGTCCAGCTCGCTCCACGCCTTGCCGCGATGCGGGCCATAGCGGACGCGGGGGATCAGGCCGGGATCGCGCGACCATTCCAGCAGTTGCGCGACGCCCGCCTCGTTCAACTGGTCGCGCAGGTGATGCGCGGTGACATAGGCATCGGGAAAGGCGCGATGCACCGGCAGGCCGCGCTGCTGGTCCAGCCCCTCGGGCTTGCGCCAATAGCGCAGCACCTGGTTGGAAAAGCTGGGCGAATCGGGCCACAGCCGCAGCGCGCACTTCCACGTGCAGATCCAGTCGGCGCCGTGCGTCAGGTTGGCCGTGCAGAATTGCTGTTCGAAATCCGCACGATGCGCCGCCAGCGCGACCCGGCGGGGATAGGGGTCGAGCACGCGCCGCGCGACGTCGTGCCACCACGGCGCCTCGGCGACGTCCTCGTCCAGGATGTGGTGGATCGCCTGGGTGATCGGCGGGATGGCCCGGCCCGGATTGACCAGGATCGCGCCCCCTTCGCCTTCCAGTTCCCAGCGGCCGTCGGGCTTCAGCGCGACATCCTGCCAGCCGATCTCGCACACGCCGTGCGCGGGCGGCGCGCTGCCGGTGGTTTCGAGGTCGATGACGCGGATGATCTGGGGGACGGGGCGCATTGACGCCTAAATGGGGCCTGCGCGCCGATTATGCCAGCGCCGGCGTGCCGTCGGCTCAGCCGAAGTCGCTCTCCGCATCCACGTCCAGTTCGCGCACGCCGCGGCGCTGGCGCGCGCGGTCGACCAGCTTGCGGATCCCCTCGCGCCGTTCGCGCGCGGCGGGGACGTCGCGCAGCACGAAACGTGCGTTGCCCGTCGTCCGGTCGGACGAGGTGATCGTGATCGTGCCGATATCGGTCAGCTGGTTGATCAGCGAAAAATCGACCCGCACATCCTTGATCCGGTACAATTCGATCTCGTCGATCGACTTCATGATCAACCCGCGGTGGATGATCAGCCGCTGGTCGGTGATTTCGTAGGACGCTGCCATGTTCTGCAACCAGCGCCACGCGATGATCAGCAGGCCGACGCCGATCAGGCAGGCAAGGATCGTCCCCCAGCCGGAAAAGCTGCCGAGCAGCCAGCGGTTGGTGCTGGAGCGGAAGCTGTCCACCTGACGTTCCGCTTGATAGGTTCCTGGCATGCGTCGGACCCTATCCGCGCCGCTTCGTCTGTCAATCGCGTGCGATACCCGCCGCCGTCAGTTCGGCGTCGATCTGGCCGAGCAGTGCATCCAGCCCGGCCTGGTCGCTCGCCTCGGCGCGCGCGGTCAGCATGTCCTGCGTGTTCGACGCGCGCAGCAGCCACCAGCCCTGCGGCGTCGTCACCCGCACTCCGTCGATCGCCACCACCGCAGCGCCCGCCGCCTCCAGCCGCGCGCGCACCGCCTCAATCACAGCGAACTTGCGATCGGGAGTGACGGGAAATCGGAGGTCCGGCGTGTTGACCAGCGGCGGCATCGCCGACTTCAGCGCGGTCAGCGAGCGGCCCGACAGGTGCACCGCACCGATCAGCCGCACCGCCGCATACAGCGCGTCGTCGCAGCCGTACCAGCCGCCGTTCGCACCGGCACCGAAGAAGATGTGGCCGCTCAATTCTCCGGCGATCGGCGCGCGATGCGCCAGCATCGCCTCCTTCATCGGGCTGTGCCCCGTCGCCCCCATCACCGCGCCCCCGCCGAGTTCCGCGATCCGGTCGAACACCGACTGCGACGTCTTGACGTCGGCGACGATCGTCGCACCGGGAAATGCCGCGAGCACCGGCGGCAGCAGCAGGCCGAGCAGCTGGTCGCCCCACAGCACGCGACCCTCGCCGTCCACCGCGCCGATCCGGTCGCCGTCCCCGTCGAAGGCGATCCCGAAATCGAGCCCACGGTCGCGCACGAGCGCCTTCAGGTCGGCGAGGTTGTGCTCTTCGGTCGGGTCGGGATGGTGGTGCGGAAAGCGCCCGTCGACGTCGGTGAACAGCAGGTGGTGGTCGCCCGGCAACAGCCGCGTCAGCCGCTCGACCGCGGGACCGGCGGCGCCGTTGCCGCAATCCCAGCCGATCCGGTAGGCGCCGCCCGCATAGCCGACGAACAGCCGCGCGACATAGGCGTCGATCACGTCGGCGGTCGTCACCGCGCCCGCGCCCTCCAGCCAGTCGCCCGCGGCGGCGATCCGCGCGAGGTCGGCGACGTCGGCGCCGTAGAAGGACCGGTGGCCCAGCACCATCTTGAAGCCATTGTCGTCGCGCGGATTGTGGCTGCCGGTCACCTGGATGCCGCCGTCCACCTCCAGCGTCGCCTCGGCATAATAGAGCATCGGCGTCGGCCCGACGCCGATCCGCACGACGTCCACGCCGCTCGCGACCAGCCCCTCGACCAGCGCCGCCTCCAGCTCGGGCGAAGACAGCCGGCCGTCGCGACCCACCGCGATCCGCGTGCCGCCCGCGCGGCGGACCCTTGTGGCGAAGCTGCGGCCGATCGCACGCGCGTCCTCCGGCCCCAGGTTGCGCCCGACGGTGCCACGAATGTCATATTCGCGCAGGATCGCGGGGGCGAGGATATGCGCCATCAGCCGCGCCGGGTGTCGCCGAGTAGCAGGTCGCGCGCGGCGTTGATCTCGGTCGTCGCGGCCAGCGATCCGCCGCGATCGGGATGCTCCTCGCTCAGCAGGCGGCGGTGCGCGGCGCGGATCGCGCTTTCATCCGCGTCCGGCCCGACGCCCAGGATCCTGCGCGCGCGCTGTTCCGCGGTCGGATGCAGCCGCTTCGGCGCGGGCCGCAAATACCGCCATGCGAGCCAGATCAGCCCGATGACGATCAGCCATGTCACGCGGCGACGTCGGGCTGGACGGCGTCCGGCAGGGCAGGCTCGGAAAGCGCAGGCTCGGGCAGCTGCAACGCGCTCATCATCTCGCGCAGCTCCTGGCGCGAGGCGACATGGCCCAGCCCCATCGCGCCGAATTCCTTGGCATCGATCATCGTCAGCCCGGCGGGGAACAGTTCGCGATAGATCACGCGTTCGCCGAGTCCCGGAATGATACGGAATCCGACCCGCTTGGCGAGCTGTCCCAGCGCATCGGACACGCGGCGCATGTTGCGCGCCTCGATATGCTGCAACCGGTTGCGCAGCACGACCCAGTCGATCTGCGTCCCGTCGGCGCGCGCGCGCTGCTTGCGCGCGTCCCAGATCAGCTCCGAATAGAAGCTCGGCCGGGTGACGTTGAACGTTTCCGGGTCGACCTGTCCGATCAGGTCGAAATCGACGAAGCTGTCGTTCATCGGCGTCACCAACGTGTTCGACAGCGCCGCCGCGGTGCGCGCGAAGAAATCGTCGCGGCCCGGCGTATCGACGATCAGGAAGTCGGCGCCCTCGGACAGCGCCTGCCACTTGTCCTCGAACACGCTCTCGTTGGTGCCGTCGTGCGTGTCGTGCACCGGCATCGGCAATTCGCGGCCGGTGCGCTTGATCGTCGCGGCGCGGTTGTCGAGATAGCGGCCGACGGTGCGCTGGCGATGATCCAGGTCGAAGCACGCGACCTTCGATCCCTTTGCGGCGAGCGCGATCGCGACGTGCACCGCGGTGGTCGATTTGCCGGTGCCGCCCTTTTCGTTGGCGAAGACGATAACGTGTGGCCCTGCGGGCACGGCGCGTTCCTTATCGAGTGGGGTGGGTTGCTCGGGTCTGACCCTCTCCATAGAAGCCGCACGCTGATTGTTCGAGGGGGTATCGTGCTGCAGGTTCGGGACTTGAAGGGCTTGCGCGACGCCGTGGCCGCGTTCCGCGCGGACGGTGCGCACATCGCGCTGGTGCCGACGATGGGTGCGCTGCACGCCGGGCACATGGCGCTGGTCGAGGCGGCGCGGCGCCCGGGGACGAAGGTGATCGCCTCGATCTTCGTCAATCCGAAGCAGTTCGGCGCGAACGAGGATCTCGCCCGCTATCCCCGGCGCGAGGCGGCGGACGCGCGGCTGCTCGCCGACCATGGCTGCGACCTGTTGTGGATGCCTTCGGTCGAGGTCATGTACCCCGCCGGCTTCGCCACCAACATAAGCGTGGCCGGCGTCAGCGACGGCTTCGACGGCGCCGCCCGGCCCGGCCATTTCGACGGCGTCGCAACCGTCGTCACCAAATTGTTCAACCAGACCGGCGCGGACATCGCCTATTTCGGCGAAAAGGATTTCCAGCAACTCGCGGTGATCCGCCGCTTCGTCGCCGATCTCGACATGCCGATAGAGATCGTCGGCGTGCCCACGCAGCGCGACGACGACGGCCTCGCGCTGTCGTCGCGCAACATCTACCTCGACGACGAACAGCGGGGCAGGGCGGTGGCGCTGCCGCGCGCGCTCGGCGTGGCGGCGCGGGCGATCGGGCGCGGCGACGACGCCGATGCCGCGCTGGCCGAGGCTCGCGTTGCGCTGGTCGCGGCGGGGTTCGCGGTGGACTATGTCGCGCTCGCCGATGCGGAGACGCTGGCCGAAGATCCGGCGGCGGATCGTCCGCGGCGGCTGCTCGCGGCGGCGCGGATGGGGACGACCCGGCTGATCGACAATGTGGCGGTCGAGGCAAAACCTTGATCGTTATGGTTTTAATCGCGTTAACCATTTCGTAGCACGAGTCGCCGCAAGGTGGCCCGATGATAAATGGGGGCTACCGATGGGCAACAGTTTCAAGAGCGCGCAATTTCTTCTAGCCAGCCGTATCGAGGATGCGATGCGCGGCCGACCTGAGGCCCTGTTCGACCTCGGCGTCTGCTATCAGACCGGCACCGCGGGGGCGGGGATCGACCTGATCGAAGCGCATAAATGGTTCAATCTCGCCGCCGTCGCCGGGCTGTCCGAAGCGATCGGTGCGCGCGCCGAGGTGTCCGAAGACATGACCGCCCGCGAAATCGCCGAGGCGCAGCGCCAGGCCCGCGCCTGGCTGGGCATGACGCAGCGCCGCGCGGCCTGAACCACCCGTCCGGGCGTCGAACCGACGACCCCACCGGATCCGGCCTTCGCCGATGGACCAGTGTTGCGCGGGTTCCGGCGCGCACGGGCGACCTTAGCCACATCCATGGCCGCGACCGCCGGCCCCGTCGCGCCTCGCGCACCGCACCGATGACGCGTGCGACGCAGCCATGCCGGCGCAGCCCGGGCAAGGCGCCCGACGCGCGCACCCCCTGTCCTACAAGCTCCACATCTGGCAAGGCGCGCGCATGACCATCGTCGCCCGCTTCCGCCTGCATCTTCGTGCGGCGGTTTGCGGGACGTGTCTCGCGACCCGACGTACCGTCAACTTCGACAACTTCCGCGGCTCCCGCCCGAGTCGCGCCGCATCCCGAGACCCGATCCTGTGACCTCCCCCCGCCGCACCTTCGCGATCATTTCCCACCCGGACGCCGGCAAGACCACGCTGACGGAAAAGCTGCTCTATTTCGGCGGCGCGATCCATCTGGCGGGTGAGGTGAAGGCGCGTGGACAGAACCGGCGCGCGCGGTCGGACTGGATGAAGATCGAACAGCAGCGCGGTATTTCGGTCACCTCGTCGGTGATGACGTTCGAACGCGACGGCATCACCTTCAACCTGCTCGACACGCCGGGCCACGAGGACTTTTCCGAAGACACCTACCGCACCCTCACCGCGGTCGATTCCGCCGTCATGGTGATCGACGCCGCCAAGGGCATCGAGCCGCAGACGCGCAAATTGTTCGAGGTGTGCCGCCTGCGCAGCGTGCCGATCATCACCTTCGTCAACAAGGTCGATCGCGAAGGCCGCCCGATCTTCGAACTGCTCGACGAAATCGCCGACATGCTTGCGCTCGACGTGGCGCCGATGAGCTGGCCGGTCGGGATGGGCGGCGAATTCGAAGGCGTGCTCGACCTCGTCACCAACACGATCAGCCGCCCCGAAGGCGACAGCCGCGCTTTCCTCGGCAAGACCGAGGCGGACCCGACGCTGTCGGAACGCTGGGCGGAGGAGATCGAGCTGGCGCAGGCGGGCTATCCCGAATTCGACGCCGAAGCCTATCGCAACGGCGACCTGACGCCGGTCTATTTCGGGTCCGCGCTCAAGGACTTCGGCGTCGCAGAGTTGATCGGCGCGCTCGCCGAACATGCGCCGCCGCCACGTGCCCAGCCGGCCGAACCCGCCCCCGTGTCGCCCGACAATGACGAAGTCACCGGCTTCATCTTCAAGGTGCAGGCGAACATGGATCCGAACCATCGCGATCGCATCGCCTTCATGCGGCTATGCTCGGGCACGTTCAAACGGGGCATGAAGCTCACCCCGACCGGTCATGGCAAGCCGATCGCGGTGCATTCGCCGATCCTGTTCTTCGCGCAGAACCGCGAACTGGCGGACGAGGCCTTTCCGGGCGACATCATCGGCATCCCCAACCACGGCACGCTGCGCGTCGGCGATACCCTGTCCGAACGCGCCGACGTGCGCTTCACCGGGCTGCCGAACTTCGCCCCCGAAATCCTGCGCCGCGTCCAGCTGAAGGATCCCACCAAGACCAAACAGTTGCGCAAGGCGCTCGACGACATGGCCGAAGAAGGGGTGACGCAGGTCTTCTATCCAGAGATCGGATCGAACTGGATCATCGGCGTCGTCGGCCAGCTTCAGCTCGAAGTGCTGCTCAGCCGGCTCGACGCGGAATACAAGGTCGCGGCCGGGCTGGAGCCGGCGCCGTTCGACACCGCGCGCTGGGTCTCCGCAGGCAATCCGTCCGACCTCAAGGACTTCATGGACCTCAACCGCTCGTCCATGGCCAAGGATCGCGACGGCAACCCCGTCTTCCTCGCCAAGAGCGCCTGGGAGGTGAACTATATCGCCGATCGCTATGCCAAGGTGAAATTCGCCGCGACCCGCGAACGGTAGGTGGTCGGACCTTCTCCGTCATCCCGGCAAACGCCGGGACCGATGGACGGGGCGAGGTGGCGGATGTGCGCCATTCGCGGGAATCACGAACGTCGGCGGGACCTGTTGGTCCCGCCATCCGGCAAGTATCCGGATGGAACGATGAATCCGGCAGTGCTGTCCTACACCCGCATCACCCGCTAACCGCGACCTACCGATCCGCTCTTTCGCATCGTCACCCCACCCAGTCGCGCCGCAACGGCCGCACCGCGAGCAGCATCAACGCCGCCGCGACGAGGTAGAAGCCCAGCGCATAGGTCGTCGCATAGCGTAGCGCATCGGCGCCGTGCACCGCGGTCATCGCGTCCGACAACCGCCCCATGATCAGCGATCCCAGACCCAGGCCGATCAGGTTGTTGATGAACAGGAAACTGGCCGATGCCGTCGCCCGCATCGGCGGCGGCACCAGATGCTGGACGGCCGTGGTCACCGGACCCAGCCACAGGATGTTGAGGCCGTTCGGAATCAGGAACAGGAGCCACGCGATCATCGGCGATCCGCTCATCAGCCCGGCGGCGAACAGCGGCACCGTCACCAGCCAGGCGATGGCCGGCAGCCTGGCATAGATGCCGCGGTCGCTGCCGCCCAGCCGATCGGCCAGCCATCCGCCGGCGAACACGCCGATCGTGCCGCCGATCAGCAGCAGCGAACCGATATATTGCGACGCCGTCAGCAGGGAAAAGCCGAACGACCGGATCAGCACCGACGGCACCCAAAAGGCGAGGCCATAGCCGCACAGCGAACTGCATGCCGCCGCGAAGGACATCAGCCAGAAGCTCGGCTTGGCGGCGAGCAGCGCGAACACCGTCCACACCGATACGCGCGCGTCCTTCGCCCCGGGCGCCGTGCCGGCCGCCTCCCGCGGCGGCTCCTTCACCACCAGTCGAAAGATCGGCGCGATGATGACGCCCGCCACGCCGACCGCGACGAACGCCCAGCGCCAGTTGACCGCACTGGCGATCACGCCGCCCAGCAATGCCCCCGCCGCCAGCCCGATCGGAATGCCGAGCGAATAGATCGACAGCGCCCGCGCCCGCTGATGCGGCGGGAAATAGTCCGCGATCATCGCATAGCTCGGCGCGACGCCCCCCGCCTCGCCGACGCCGACGCCCAGCCGGAATGCGAAGAACTGCCAAAATCCGGTGGCGATACCGCACAATGCGGTGAACGCGCTCCAGATCGTCAGGCTGATCGTGATGACCCAGCTGCGGCTGGTCCGGTCCGCCACCAGCGCCAGCGGGATCGCCAGCGTCGAATAGAGCAGCGCGAACGCGATCCCGCCGAGCGCGCCCATCTGCGTATCGGTCAGGTGCAGCTCGCCCTTGATCGGCGCCACCAGGATGCCGAGGATCTGCCGGTCGAGGAAGTTGAACGTGTAGACGAGCAGCAGCATCGCCAGCACGAGCGCCCGGTAGCGAGGGCTGGCGGCGGCGACTTGGGGGAAGGGGGGCATCCGGCGATCCTTGTTGCGGCGGTCGTGCTGTGGCGCCGCGATACCGGCAGGTGGCGATGCCCTGCCCTGTGGAGAGTGCGACTTTCGTGACGTTCGGCGGACGGCCGCAAGGCGCGACCGCCGCCGAACATCATGCATCAGAACTTCGCCGCGATGCTCGCGAACACCTGGCGCGGGTTGCCGTAGAAGGCGGTGGCGATGCCTTCCTTGCCCAGCGTCGGGGCGTAATTGCCTGCCGCATTGCGGATCGGCACCCCGGCGATCGTGCTGGCGATATATTGGTAGCCGGACGTCTTGTAATGCTTGTCGGTCAGGTTCTTGCCGTACACGCCGATCGAATAGCGCCGCCCCTCGCCGAACGCATAGGTCAGGCCTGCGTCGACCAACGTGTAGCCGGGCTGGTCGAGGAACGGACTGGCCGTCTCGAACTGATGGGTCAGGCTGCGGTAGGATATTGTCGAATTGGCGGTGACCAGTCCGCCGGCGACGGGCAGGTTACCGGTCAGCGTGCCCGATGCGGTCCAGTGCGGCGTGTTCTGGAACACGCGGACATTGGCGACGTCGGTGCCGGTCGGCCCGATGAAGCTGCGGTATTTCGCGTCGATATAGCCGAGCGTGCCCGTCACCGCGACCGACGAATCGTCGCCTGCAAAGTCGCGGGCCAGGATCGCGTTGGTTTCCAGCTCGACGCCCTTGATCCGCGCCTTGGCCGCGTTGGTGGTGATCCCGCAGAAGCTCTGCACGCCGTTCTGCAGGCAGCCGACCGATCCGGGCACCTGCACGTCCTTGTAATCGGCGTAGAAGCCGGCAAGCGCCCAGGTCAGCCGATGGTCGAGCACCGCGCCCTTGTACCCGGCCTCGTAGCTGGTGACGGTTTCCGGATCGAACGACAGGTAGTTGTAGATGTCCTGATAGGTGACGCCAGCGGCCGGGTTCGATGCCGGGGCCGATGTGCCCGATCCGCGCGGATCGAAGCCGCCGCCCTTGAAACCCTCCGAATAGGAGACGTAGAGCAGATGATCCGCCGCCGGCTTGAAGCTGAGCGAGGCCCGCGGCGTGAATCGCTTGAAGTTCGCCTTGCCGCGGAAATTGGTCGCCGGATTGCCGAACGGCACCGGCGTGCCGCCGAATTCGGGCGTGAGCCCGATGTAATTGGCCTTGAAGACGTAGGACTTGCGCTCGTCCCAAGTGTAGCGGCCACCCAGTGACAGGCTGAACTGCGGCGTGAAGTCGAAGGTGAAATCGCCATAGATCGACGATGTCTCGGTGCGCACGTCACCCGCCGTATAGGCGTCGAAGCCGGGCAGCGTGGTCGACAGCAACACGCCGAAACCCGTCGAGGCCTTGGCGCCCAGGTAGTAATAACCGACCAGCCCGTTCAGCTTGTCGGAATTGTAGAGCAGCTGGAATTCCTGGCTGGTCTGTTCGTTGCGATAGATGGCGGGCACGTCGACATCGACCGCGGGCAGCGCGTCGAAGTCGATCGGCGTGAAGCTGTCGTCCTTTCGCCAGGCGCTGATGCTGCGCAGTGTCAGGTGATCGGTCAGCTGCGCGTTGGCGGTCATCGACAGGCCGCCGGCCTTGATATCCTGACGTGGGAAGTTGAGGCCCGCCTGCGTGTCGAACACATTGCTCAACACCGGCGTCCCCGACGCGAGCCCGGGGATCAGCCGGTGCCCGTTCCGCGGATTGCTCTTGTCGTGCGTATAGTCGCCGGTGATCCGCACGAACAGTCGCGTGTCCGGGCTCTCGAACTCCAGCGTGCCGCGAGCGGCCCAGATGTCCTTGTTGTAATTGTCGATGTTGAGATTGACGTTGCGGCCGAAGCCGCCGCGGCTCAGCCGGGCGCCGGCGACCCCGATCTTGAACATGTCGCCGATCGGTGCGGACAGCGCGACGATGCCGTCGGCCTGATCGTAGGACCCGTAATTGGCCTTCACCCGCACCTGTACTTCGCTCGGCAGGCGCTTGGTGACGTACTTCACCGCACCGCCGATCGTGTTGCGCCCGTACAGGGTCCCCTGCGGCCCGCGCAGCACTTCGATCCGGTCGACGTCGTAGATGTCGAGCACCGCGGCTTGCGGACGATTGAGATAGACGTCGTCCAAATAAATGCCGACGCCGGCTTCGAACCCCGGCACCGGATCCTGCTGGCCGACGCCGCGAACGAAGGCGGCGAGCGTGGAATTGCTGCCGCGCGCCGTCTTCAGCGTCGTGTTCGGCGTCACGTTCTGGATATCGGTGAGATCGACCGCGCCGGTCTTGTCGAGCCGGTCGGCGGTGAAGGCGGTGACCGCGATCGGAACGCTGAGCAGCGATTCGGAACGGCGGCGCGCGGTGACCAGGATATCGCCCGTCTGTTCCGACGGCGTGTCGGTGGTGTTCGGCGTCGTCTGCGCAGCGGCACTGCCGTCCGGGCTGGTGGTGGCGGTATCGGTCGGCGACACCTGTGCCGTGGCCGGCGTGGCCAGCATCGCCGCGGCGCAAACGCCGAGCATGAGGATCGTGGACGTCCGCGCCTTCATAACAAACCCCTCCTGAGCGGCGCCGCATCCGGTAGACCCGGGTTGTACGCCATTGCCGGACACTATACTGAAACCTGAACCGGGATTCAACTTCGGTGTTCGAGAGGGGGATGATTGTGGCGGAGCAGGGGAATGCCGTAGGCAGCGATCCGGTCGCCGCCAGCGATCAACGGGCGGCCGACGGCGCGATCGGCGACAAGACCCCGCGCACCGAGCGGGGACGAAAGACGCTGCGCGCGCTGCTTGACGCCGCCGCGGCGGAGTTCGGCGAGCGCGGTTTCCATGATGCGTCGATCAGCGCGATCACCCGCCGGGCTGGTGTCGCACTCGGCAGCTTCTACACCTATTTCGATTCGAAAGACGCGATCTTCCGCGCGCTGGTCACCGACATGTCCGCGCAGGTCCGCGACCATGTCGCGCCCGCGGTTAGGGCCGCCTCCGACGGGATCGCGGCCGAACGCGCCGGCTTGGCGCAGTTCATCGGCTTCGTTCGCGAACACAAGGAGATCTACCGCATCATAGACGAGGCCGAGTTCGTCGACGGCGACAGCTTTCGCCGTCATTACGCCTCCACAGCCGAACGGATCGAACAGCGTTTGAAGGCAGCGGCGGCACGCGGCGACGTTCGCGGTGACGTATCCGACGTCCACGCCTGGGCGGTGATGGGGATGAACGTGTTCCTCGGCCTGCGCTATGGCGTCTGGGCGGAAGATCGCGGTGTAGAGGAGGTCGCCGATCTCGCCGCGGGCCTGTTGCGCGAAGGGCTTGCGCCGCGGAACGGCGGTTGAAGCAGGCGGCTGCCGCTTGATACCGGGCCGGTCAGGCCAAGCGTTCGTCCTGCGTCAGGGCGAGGATCAGCCGGTCACGAATGGACTGCAACGTCGCCACCAGCGTCGATGCATCCTCGGCATGCCCCTGCGGCGGCACGCTCTTGTCCGCGAGCAACTGCTGCACGCCACGAATCGTATATCCCTGGCCATTCAGCAGGCTGTCGATCCGCCGCACCAATGCCACATCTTCCGGCCGGTAATAACGGCGATTGCCCGCGCGCGTCACCGGCCGCAATTGCGTAAAGCGCGTTTCCCAATAGCGGAGGATATGCTGGGGAAGGCCGGTATCTTCCGACACTTCCCCGATCGTCCTGAACGCGCCGCTTGCCTTGAGCGTGCCGGACGGCATCGCGATCAGTTGGCGGTGACGATGCGCTCGCGCATCATCTGGCTGGCGCGGAAGGTGAGGACCCGACGCGGTGCGATCGGCACCTCGACCCCCGTCTTGGGATTGCGGCCGATCCGTTCGCCCTTGTCGCGCAGGACGAAGGTGCCGAAGCCGGATATCTTGACGTTCTCACCCCTCGACAAAGCTTCGCACATCTCGGTCAGGATCTGTTCGACGATCTTGGCCGAATCGGTGCGAGACAGGCCGATCTGGCGATGCAAGGCTTCCGAAAGGTCGGCCCGCGTCAACGTTCCCGCGGTAGTCATCAACACGCTCGCCCCACTCCATCTACTGATATGCCCCGCGCGCAGGTTACACCAGACGAGACGTGTCCGAAAGTGACTTTATCGTCAGACAAGTGTTGAATTGAAAATGTTTCAGAACCGGACGACGGCGGCGCCCCAGGTGAAGCCGCCTCCCATCGCCTCCAGCACCACGATCTGGCCGGTGCGAATACGTCCGTCCCGTACCGCGACATCGAGCGCGAGCGGCACGGATGCCGCCGACGTGTTGGCGTGGCGATCGACGGTCATCACCACCTTGTCCGCCGCGAGCCCGAGCTTGCGGCTGGTCGCATCCAGAATGCGGGCATTCGCCTGATGCGGCACCACCCAATCCACATCGGTGGTGGCCAGCCCCGCAAGCTTCAACGTTTCCTGCAACACGGCGGCAAGATTGACGACGGCGTGGCGAAACACCTCGCGGCCTTTCATGCGCAACTTGCCAACCGTGCCGGTGGTCGATGGCCCTCCGTCGACGTAGAGCAGATCGTTGTGACGACCATCGGCATGCAGCCGCGTCGCCAGAATCCCTCGACCGGTCTCCGAATCGCTCTCCTGCCCCTCGATCACGATCGCACCGGCACCGTCGCCGAAGAGCACCGCCGTGGTGCGATCGTCCCAGTCCAGGATTCGGCTGAACGTTTCCGCTCCGATGACCAGCGCACGTTTGTGGACGCCGGTGCGCAGCATCGAATCGGCGACCTGCACCGCGTAGAGAAAGCCCGAACAGACCGCGGCTACGTCGAACGCGACGCAATCGTCGATGCCGAGCATCGCCTGCACCTTCGTCGCCGTGGCCGGAAACGTCTGGTCGGGCGTGGCCGTGGCGAGAACGATCAGGTCGATGTCCTGCGCCGTCACGCCCGCCGCGGCGATCGCCGCGCGGCATGCTTCGGCGGCCAGCGTCGAAGTGGTCTCATGCGGCGCGGCGATGTGACGGAACCGGATGCCGGTCCGCTCGACGATCCATTCGTCGCTGGTGTCGAGCTGTTGCGCCAGTTCGGCGTTCGATACGCGCCGTTCGGGCAACGCCGATCCGGTGCCGAGGACGACCGAGCGGATCATGCGGCCCTCTTCTCGAAATTGCCGAGGTCGTCGGCGATCCGGCGAGTGAGGTCGGCGCGCACCATCTTGGCGGCGTTACCGATCGCAGTGGCCACGCCGCGCTCGTTGGCGCTGCCGTGACTCTTCACCACGATGCCGTTGAGGCCGAGGAAGACCGCGCCATTATGGTTGTTCGGATCGAGGTGGTCGCGCAGCAATTCGGTCGCAGGGCGCGAGATCAGAAAGCCGACCTTGGAGCGGACCGATGAACTGAACGCGCGCTTGAGCAGATCGGCGACGAAGCGGGCCGTGCCCTCGGCCGTCTTCAGCGCGATGTTGCCGGCAAAGCCGTCGCATACGATCACGTCGTGATTGCCGCGGGCAAGCTGGTTACCCTCGACGAAACCGGTGAAGGTGAGCGGCAGGTGCGTCTGCCCCTTGAGCACGGCGGCGGCGTCGCGGATCTCGTCCGTCCCCTTCTGGTCTTCGCTGCCGATGTTGAGCAGCGCGACACGAGGCGAATCCAGGTCCATGATCGTGCGGGCATAGGCCGCACCCATGACGGCAAACTGGACGAGGTTGCGGGCATCCACCTCGGTATTGGCGCCGAGATCGAGCATCACGACGTCATTGTCTCCGAGCGTCGGCAGCGGCGCGGCGAGCGCCGGCCGGTCGATGCCGGGCAGTGTCCGCAAGGCGAGCTTCGCCATCGCCATCAACGCGCCGGTGTTGCCCGAAGACACCGCGGCGCCGGCGCGGCCCTGCTTCACCAGATCGATGGCGATCCCCATCGAGGTCGTCTTGGCGCGACGGATCGCCTGGCTCGGCTTGTCGCTCGATCCCACGGTGCCGGGCGCGTGGACGATCTCGCTATGCTGGCTGAGGTTCGGGTGAGACTTCAGCTCTTCGCAAACCGCGGCCTCGTCGCCCACCAGGAAGAAGCGCATGCCTTCATACCGCCGGCGGGCTGCAGCCACGCCCGCGAGCATGACCGCCACCCCTTCGTCGCCGCCCATCGCATCGACGGCGATCCAGGAAGTGTCGGGCATGGTTCAGCGCTTATCCGGATGGGAGGGGAGGGGCTTAGCCCTCGACCGAGATGATCTCGCGGCCGTTATAATGGCCACAAGCGGTGCACAGGTTGTGCGGGCGCTTGAGTTCGCCACAATTCGGGCACTCCTGAAACGCATCGATGCTGAGCGAATCGTGCGAACGACGCATGCCGCGCTTCGAGGGAGAGGTCTTTCGCTTGGGGACGGCCATTTCGGCACCTTGTTCTTGAATCTACGCAGGAAATCCGATGTGTCCGACGGGGACGTGCCGACGGCAGGCGAAGCGCCGGCCGCTGGACGCCACCGACAACCGGACGCATCGCGAAGCGCGGGCCTATAGCGAATTTCGCGGGTGTTGCAAGCTTTCGGAGGGGCGCGCATCAGTGGCGCGGCTCAAGGGGAAGGCGCGCGAACCATGTTGTTACCCGTTACACTGACCGTCGCTGCGGCGGCTGCCGTCGGCAGCCTGATCCTCGCCTATCGTATCGTCCGGGTGCGGCTGAGCGAGCGGGTATTGTTCGGCGACGGCGGCCATGCGCTGTTGGGCGCCCGGATCCGGGCGCAGGCGAATTTCGTCGAATACATGCCGTTCATCCTCATCCTGATGGCCCTGATCGAGGCAGGCGGCGGCAGCTCGCGGTGGCTTGGCGTCCTGGGCGGCGTCATCGTCATGGGGCGGATCGCTCATGCGATCGGCATGGACCGACCGACCTCCAATCCCTGGCGCGCAGGCGGCGCTTTGGCGACATGGACCGTGCTGTTCGGGCTGGCGCTCTGGGCGCTGGCACTTGCATATGGCGGAAGCGCGCCCAAGACCGCTCCCGTTATCCCGATCGACGGCACGCCGACCGCCTGATCGGTGCGCGCAACGGCGAGGTTCGGCTATCCGCAAGCGAAGCGGCCGTCGGCGAAGCGACCTGATCGCCAGCGTCTTTCGTCCACTTCCCCGTCACGTCAGGTTTAAAAGGAATGGAATGACGCCGAAACCAGCTCCTGCAGTCGACCACGCTCAGGCCCATGATCAGCATCATGGCGGCCTGGTGACCGAGCATCACCTCGTTCACCGCACCGGATGGCTGCGTGCCGCGGTACTGGGCGCCAACGATGGGATAATCTCGGTGTCCAGTCTGTTGGTCGGAGTGGCAGCCGCGCCGGGCGCGACGCACGGCACGGTGTTGCTGGCCGGAACCGCGGCACTGGTCGGGGGCGCATTGTCGATGGCGGCGGGCGAATATGTCTCGGTCAGTTCGCAGTCCGATACCGAGCGCGCCGACCTCGCTCGCGAACGCGCCGAGCTGGCGCGCGCACCGGAGCAGGAGACCGCGGAACTCGCCGCCATCTACGAATCGCGCGGTGTCGCGCCTTCGCTGGCGCGGCAGGTCGCGGAACAGATGATGGAGCATGACGCACTCGGGGCGCATATGCGGGACGAATTGGGCCTGACGCATGAACTGGCCGCGCGCCCGGTTCAGGCGGCGCTGTCCTCGGCCCTGGCGTTCACCATCGGCGCGATCGTTCCAGTGACGATCGCGGTTGCGGCACCACGGTCCTTCGTCGGTATCGCCGTGTCGATCGGTGCGCTGTTGATGCTGGCGCTGCTGGGCGGCATCGGCGCGCGCGTGGGCGGCGCACGCATCGCGCCAGCGATCGCGCGCGTTACCTTCTGGGGTGTAGCCGCGATGGGCGTGACGGGTGGCATCGGGCATCTGATCGGCACCATACAGCCCGGTTAAGGGACTGCTGCCTGACGTTGCTGCACTTGCCGGCCGTGCGCTGCGAAGGGCTTTCGGGGCAAGGGCGAGCGCCGGCCATAGGCCGACGCTCGCGCCTGTCAGCACATCCAGGTGCGGCGTCCCGAACGGTCGGGACTGCCGCGAAGGGTCAGCGCTGGCGGCGGCGTGTGGCCGCCGTTGCGCCCAGGCCGGATGCTGCCGCACCGACCAGTAGAGCGAGCACGAGCACGAACGACGTGCCGGCCGCTGCGCCCGCGGCCTTGTCGGTCGCCGACCTGGCGGTCGCGATCGTATCGTTCTTGGCCTGCACGAACTGCTGCTTGGCGCGGGTCACTTGCGCCTGCGCATCCGGACGGCTGATCTTGCGCTGTGCCGCCACGATGTCGACGATCCGGCTTTCCGCCTGCCGGCCGTCGGCTCCGCCCCGGGTCAGCGCGGGCAGTTGCTTGGCGATTTCCTTCTGCGCCTGTTCCGGGGTCATCTGCGCCGGGTCGCTGGGCGCGTCGGACAGATAGGCGGCGGCCTCGCTGCGCACGTCCCCCTCGTCGATACCGGCGATGGAGGCCGCCTTCGGGGCTGCCGCGCCGACCGTCGTTCCCGCCGCGCCGGCGACGGCGCCCACGGTGCGGAACGCACCGCCGATGATGCCGCCGACTGCCGACGTCAGCAGGTACAGGGTGAGGATCAACGTCACGCCCCAGACGACCATGCCATGGACCAGCGCGTCGAAGCGTTCATGCACGCCCGTCACGCGTGCCGCAGCATAGCCTCCCGCGCCGAGCGCGAGGACCGTCGTCACCAGCCAGTAGAGGCCGGCACCGATCCCGAAGCCGGCCGCGCCGGGCGTCGTGCCTTCGACCGGATCGACCATCGTCAGGCCGATGCCTGCACCGAGGATGCCGAGTACCAGTTGCACGGCGACCGCGATCACGACCCCCGCGAGGATAGCACCCCAGGACAATCGGGTCGGCGTCTTGCCGGGGTAAGCGGCATCGACCGGCGCAAGGCCGGTGGTTGCATGAATAGCCATAGTCACTCCTGTTGAAACTGAATCGGGTCGCCGCTCGGATCAACGCGGCGGCGGGGTATCGCCGGTCGAGGCCGCGTCCGCGGCGCCGGCCTGGCGTTCGGCGGTGCCGCGCGCGCGCGCCGCATCGTCACCGATCAGCGTGCCGATCGCTTCGTGCACCGACCCCTTCGCCTCGCGGGTGACGGCGTCCTTTGCCGTGCGTGCGCGGCTGTCAGCGTCGGTCGTCCGGGCCGTCATGCCGCCGTCTCCCTGATGGGTCTGTCGATGGCGACGCCATCGCCGTCGAAGCCCCGCGCGCGCGCCCAGGCGACCGCAGCGATCCGGCGGTTGACGCCGATCTTGGCATAGATGCGCGCGACGTGGTTGCGCACGGTATTGCCGGCGACATCGAGGGCGCGCGCGATCGTCTTGTCGTCATAGCCGCGACAGATCAGCGCGAGCACGTCGCGTTCGCGCGCGGTGAGGTCGTCGAGGCCCGGGCCGGCCAGATCCTTTTGCGGGGCTCGTAGCCGGACCAGCTTGTCGAGGATCGAGCGGCTGAACCAACTGGTGTCCTTCATCACCGCTTCGATCGCCTCGACCAGTTCGAGTTCGGTCGCCTTGCGCCGGGTGATGTCCTGAAACGCCCAGAGCACGCAGGCTTCGTCGCCAAGGCGGATCGCCTCGGTCGAGACGATGCAGTCGATCGTCGCCCCGTCCTTGGCATGAATGCGTGCTTCATGGCCGCGCAGGTCGTGACCGCCGTCGATCGCCGCCTCGATTTCGCGGCGGATCGCGCTGCTTTCCCACAGTTCGACCTCGCCCAGCGGACGTCCGATGATCTCGGTCGTGCGATAGCCGGTCAGTTCCGTGAAGCTCGCATTGACCTCGCACAGCAAATGCCCGTCGCGCGCGCCGATCGCCATCGGCACCGGCGCCATCTGGAAGGTGCGGGTGAAGCGTTCCTCGCTGTGGCGCAACGCGCCCTCCGCCTTCCGCCGCGGTTCCAGGTCGGCGAAGGTGAACAGCATGCAGGGCTGGTCGCCCATGTCGATCGGCTGCCCGGCGACGATGACGAGCTTGGTGCCGCCCTCTGCCAGTTCCAGTTCGGCCTCCATCTGCGGGATCGTCCGCCCTTCGCTCAGACGTTCCTTGGCCAGATTGCGGCGTTCCGCCTGACGCAGAACGTCGATGTCGTAGACCGTTTTGCACAGCACCTGATCGCGCTGGTGCCCGGTCATTTCGAGAAAACCCTGGTTGACCTTGACGAAATGCAGGTCGCTCAGGCGACAGATCACCGCAGGCGCGGGATTGGCGTTGAACGATTGTTCGAAGCGATCCTCCGCTTCGTAGCGGGCCGATACATCCTGGATGATCAGGACGAGGCAGGCCGGTGCGTCGTCATCGGCATCGTTCAACACCAGACTGCGCACCTGATGTACCCAGCGCGGGCTGTCCTCGCCGGCGACGGTCACCTCGACCACCACCTCGGAAAAGGCGTCGCCCGCAACGACCCGCTCGATCGGGTAATCATCCGCCTCGACACGGTGGTTGTTGCGATAGCGCAGCTGGAAACGGGCGCGATATTCGTCCACGGTTCCGCCGAGGTCGGCCAGATCGCCGACGCCGTGCATCGCAAGCGCGGCATCGTTCGCCCATAGCAGGCTCTGGTCGGGATCGATGAGGATCACGCCCTCGTCGAGGCCGACGATGATCTGGCGCAAATGGCGCAGATCGGCCGTCTCGCGCAGGGTCTTGAACGATGCCGTGCTCACCGGCATCTCAGTCGCGGCGGCCGTGGACGAACCAGGCGAGCGCATAGCCACCCAGCGCGGCGGCAATCGCCCACAATGCGGGCGTGTCCTGAACCGTCTGCACCGCGACCTTGCCGTTTTCCTGCGCGCTGTTCGCGATCCGCTCGCCGGTCGCCTTCAGCCGGTCGCGGGCTTCGTCGGCAAGCTCCGGCGCGCTGTCGATCGCATCCGCGACGATCGACCTGGCGCGACCATAGCTATGCTGCGCACCGCCCGCGACCTGATCGACGACGCCGTCGACCTTCCAGTCGCGGCTGTCGACGGCATCGCCGATCGCCTTTTCGACCTTGCCGCCGACATAGCGAGCGCCGCCCTGAAATTCGTCCTTGTTCATGATCGTTTCCTTTGTGAAATGACAGGTACGCCGGCGCTTACGTAAAGATGCCGCAACCCGCCGCCGCCTTGCCGACCGCGACAGCGATGCTCGGGTCCTTCAACTGGCCCGTCACGCGGATGAGATCGCCGACGGTGAGGACGCGGGGATCGGGATCGTTCTTGCCATAGGCGGCCGCGGCGCGACCGAGTTGCTGCAGCTGGCCCAGCGACAGGTCGCGTTGCAGCTTCGTACCGACGCAGTCGGCGCGTTGTCCGTCCAGTCCATAGCGCTGCAGGCCGGTCGAGATCCGCGTCGCGGGCGCGGCGCAGGCGGACAGCAAGGCCGCACCCATCAACGTTGCAGACAAGGCTTTCATCGGGAGATCCTCGACGACGCGCGCCGCAGTGGCGCGGCCGGTTCGGTCGTATCAACCGATCGCCAGGATGCGCGTTCCTGGTATTGTTGCGCCGGCCTCTGGTGGTTTTCTACTATGCCAGATCGTCGGCGCGCGCCCGGTAGAGCTGATCGAGCCGCAAATGGATCATCCTTGCGCCGGGTTCCTGCGCGACGTCGGCCAAGCCGCGGTGCGCTTCGGCACGGTCGAGCAGATAGGCGCGTTCCAATGGACCGGACCTGATGATGGTATCGCGCGCGTTGGTCATCACGGCGGTCTATCAGCCGTTGCGGTCGCGCCATATCGTGCGGAACTACCACGGCGATGGTAGAACGGCACCGCCCGACGCGACCTGCATTCAGTCGGCGAGCGCCTTGTCGCTGACGAACATGTTGTTTGCGCGTTCGTGCGCGAAGGTGCTGGGATTGCCATGGCCGGGAATGAAGGCGGTATCGTCGCCGAGCGGCCACAGCTTGGTCACGATCGTCTCGATCAGCTGTTTGTGATTGCCGCCGGGCATGTCGCTGCGCCCGACGGAGCCCTGGAACAGCACGTCGCCGACCTGGGCGAATTTCGAGGGCGCGTGATGGAAGATGACGTGGCCCAGGGTGTGACCCGGCGTCTCGTACACGTCCAGCGTCAGGTTTCCGACGGTGACCGTATCGCCCTCGACCAGCCAGCGGTCGGGTTCGAACGTCACCCCCGTCATCCCGTAATTGCGGCCGTCGTCGTCGAGGCGGGCGAGCCAGAAACGATCCGCCTCATGCGGCCCCTCGATCGGCACACCCAGGTCGTCGGCCAACGGTTTCGCTTCACCTGCGTGATCGATGTGACCATGGGTCAGCAGGATCTTCTCCACCACGACGCCGGCCTGCGCCACCGCGGCTTTGATGCGAGGCAGATCGCCCCCCGGATCGACGATGGCCGCCTTCATCGTTTCGGTGCACCAGATCAGCGTGCAGTTCTGCTGGAAGGGCGTCACCTGGACGATGGCGGCTTTCAGGGGCGGGGCGCTGCTCTGGCTGTCGGTCATGATCGTCGAGATAGGCGCGACCGACGGGAGCGGCAATCGCCGCTTGCGCCCGTGGGCTGCCCTTGTGCATTTGCATCATCATGTTGACCGCGCCTTTCGTATTGCTCGACGACGCTCGAACCGGCGGAGCAGGCGCGCGATTGTACGTCGATCCGGTCGAGATCATCTGCGCCGCGACGCCGGCCGCGGTCGCGCCGGCGCTGGAACGATTGCGTGGCGCGAGTACGCGCGGGCTGCATGCCGCGGGTTACCTCACCTACGAGGCCGGCGCGGCGCTGATGCCGCGCGCCTTGCCCGACCGCGCAATCCGGCAACCGCTGCTGTGGTTCGGGCTGTTCGAGGCTTATCGGTCGCTGGATGCGGAGGAAGTGACGGCGTTGCTGCCCGAACCTGCCGGCGCCTGGGCGGCGGCACCGTGCCCGCGGATCGGGCGATCCGATTACGACACCGCGATGGCGCGCGTGCTGGAGATGATCCGCGCCGGCGATATCTACCAGGCGAACCTGACGCTGCGCGCGGACGTGCCGGTCGCGGGCGATCCGCTGGCCCTGTATGCGCGGCTGAGGCGCGGATCGGCGGCAGGCTATGGTGCGCTGGTCGCGACGGGTGAGCGGCACCTGCTGTCCTTGTCGCCGGAACTGTTCTTCACGCTCGAACGAGGCGCGCTCACCTGCCGGCCGATGAAGGGCACGGCGACGCGCGGCGATACGGCGGAAGAGGATGCCGCCAAGGTGGTGGCGCTGGGCGGCGATCCGAAGCAGCGCGCCGAAAACCTGATGATCGTCGATCTGATGCGCAACGACCTGTCGCGCGTCGCAGAACCGGGCAGCGTTGTCGTGCCCGCGCTGTTCACGATCGAAACCTATCCGACGGTTCACCAGATGACGTCGACCGTCACCGCGCGCCTGGCCGAGGGTCACGACGCGGTGGACGTGATCGCGGCGCTCTTCCCGTGCGGGTCGATCACGGGCGCGCCCAAGCAGCGCGCCATGGAGGTGATCGACGCGGTCGAGAGCACCGGCCGCTGCGCCTATACCGGATCGATCGGGCGCATCGATGCGAGCGGGGATGCGGCCTTCAACGTTGCGATCCGGACGCTGGTGGTGACAGACGGCGCGGCGGAACTGGGACTGGGATCGGGGATCGTCGCCGACAGTCGCGCGGACGAGGAATGGGCGGAGGTGCAGGCCAAGGGCGCCTTCGTCACCGCCGGTCAGCGACCGCTCGACCTGATCGAAACGATGCGGTTCCATCCCGAAGACGGGCTTGCGCTGCTCGAACGCCACCTCGCGCGGTTGACGGCAAGCGCGGCCGCGCTGGGCTTCCGCTTCGATCGGCACTCGGCACGCAACGAGTTGCAGGCGGCGACCTTTCGCCTGCGGGAGCGGGCGCGGATCCGGCTGTTGCTGGCGCAGAGCGGAGCGATCGCGGTGGAAGTGGCGCCGATGCCGGCAGTGCTGGACCGGCCGCTGCAGGTCGCAATCGTGCCGCTGCCGGTCGCGACCAGCGATTTCCGGTTGCGGCACAAGACCAGTGATCGCGGCTTCTACGATGCGGCACGGATCGCTGCGGGCACGGACGAAGTGGTGTTCGTGCGACCCGATGGACGGCTGACCGAAGGCAGCTTTACTTCGTTGTTCGTCGCATCGCCGGATGGCAAGTTGCGCACGCCTCCACTCGATGCCGGGCTGTTGCCCGGTGTGCTTCGCTCACAATTGATTGATTCGACACGCGCTTTCGAAACGGATCTGTCGCCGGGTGATCTCGGCGGGCAATTTTTTGTCGGAAATGCGCTGCGCGGGCTGATGCCGGCGGTGGTTGCGATTGCGAAAGGGGACGCGCTGTCGCTATAGGGCGCGCGTTCTTTCGCCATAAGGCCTGTCTGCCATGAAGCCCTCCGCCGCCCTCGGCCGCATCAGCCCGTCCCCGACGCTCGCCATCACCAGCCGCGTGATGGAATTGAAGCGCGCGGGCGTCGATGTGATCGGGCTCGGCGCTGGCGAGCCGGACTTCGACACGCCCGATTTCGTCAAGGAGGCGGCGATCGCCGCCATCCGCGACGGCAAGACCAAATACACGAACGTCGACGGCACGATCGAACTCAAGCAGGCGATCATCGCCAAGTTCGCCCGCGACAATCACCTGACCTATACGACGGATCAGGTGACGGTGAACGTCGGCGGCAAGCATACCTTGTTCAACGCGATCGTGGCGACGGTGAACCCCGGCGACGAGGTGGTGATCCCCGCTCCCTATTGGGTGAGCTACCCGGACGTTGTACAATTCGCAGGGGGCACGCCGGTATTCGCGGTCGCCGGTCCCGAACAGGATTACAAGCTGTCGCCCGAGGCGCTCGACGCCGCCATCACCCCGCGGACGAAGTGGGTGATCCTCAATTCGCCCTCCAATCCGACCGGCGCCGCCTATTCGGTGGACGAGTTGAAGGCGCTGGGTGCGGTGCTGGCACGTCATCCGCACGTCTGGGTGTTCGCCGACGATATGTACGAACACATCGTCTATGACGACTTCCGGTTCGCGACGATCGCCGAAGTGTGCCCGGAACTGTACGAGCGGACGCTGACCGTGAACGGCTGTTCCAAAGCCTATGCGATGACCGGCTGGCGCATCGGCTTCGCGGCGGGAGCATCGTGGCTGATCAAGGCGATGGCCAAGCTGCAGTCGCAATCGACCAGCAACCCCTGCTCGATCGCCCAGGCGGCGGCGGTGGCGGCGCTGAACGGGCCGCAGGATTTCCTGAAGGACCGCGCGGCCGCGTTCCAGGGGCGGCGTGATCTGGTCGTATCGATGCTGAACCAGATCGACGGCATGCACTGCCCGCTCCCCGAAGGCGCTTTCTATGTCTATCCGTCGTTTGCGGAACTGATCGGCAAATCGACGCCGTCCGGCCGCTTGATCGATACGGACGAGGCGTTCGTCGGTTATCTGCTCGACGATGCGAAGGTCGCGGCGGTGCAGGGTACGGCCTTCGGCCTCTCCCCGGCGATGCGGATCAGTTATGCCACTTCGGACGATCTGCTGCGCGAGGCGTGCACGCGTATCCAGAAGGCTTGTGCGGATCTGAAGTAATCGGCTGCGTCCCGGGTTGCTGGGGCGTCAGCACCATCCTCGGGTTTAGCGGTAGATTACGTCCGATGAACGGCGCTGCCACGCGCCGTTAATTCACCGTTTCTATAAACGACATTGAGAATGGGTGCCGCAGAGACGATCTCGGCATCCGAACGGGGTGGGGCTGCGTAGCTCCGCTCGTCACAACGAACGGGTGCGTCATGCGCAAGGTCATCAAGAGCGGCTTCTTTTGGCAATTCGTCGGCGGCTTCGCCATCGGCGCGGTCGGTGTCGTCACGCTCCAGCCGGCGAGCGCGCAATCGCCGCAGCCCGTTCCTGCGGCATCGCCCATCGTCGCGGTTGCGCGCTGACCTTGGTGTGGGTCGTCCGCGTCCCCATCTTGCTGGCATGATGAAGATTCTGCTGCCACTCGCCGGCGTCGCTGCCGCGGTTTTCGCATCGACGGGCTTCGCCGAGGCGGAACGGGCCGTGCCGATCCCTGCCGCCAAAATCGACGTTCCCGTCACGGGCGGACCACAGACGGCGGTCTTCGCCGGTGGTTGCTTCTGGGGCATGGAAGCGGTGTTCGAACATGTGAAGGGTGTGAAATCCGTGACCGCTGGCTACGCTGGCGGCAAGCCGAACACCGCTACCTACGATCAGGTTTCGACCGAAGCGACGGGTCATGCGGAATCGGTGCGCGTGGTCTACGATCCGGCGCAGGTCAGCTATGCCACGCTGCTGCGGGTCTATTTTTCGATCGCGCACGATCCGACCCAGTTGAACCGTCAGGGGCCGGACAGCGGGCCGAGCTATCGATCGGCGATCTTCCCGCAAAATGCGCAGCAGGCGGCAGTTGCCCGCGCGTACATCGCACAGCTCGGCGCTGCTAAAAGCTTTTCCGGCCCGATCGTCACGCGGATCGAGCAGGGCGGTTTCTACCCGGCCGAGGCCTATCACCAGAATTTCTACGATCGCAATCCGAACCACCCCTATATCGTCCATTGGGACAAGCCGAAGGTGGCGGCATTCCGGGCGGGGTTTCCGACGCTGTACCGATAGTCCGGGTTTGCCTGACTGGTGCCGGCGCGGCGGATCAGGCTGCGATGGGGAACCGCAACAGTCGTTGCTCCACCGGCACCAGCGCTTCCGCGCCGCGTCCGACCGCCTTCACCAAGGCGGGATGATCGACATCGAGGCCGCCGGTAAGCGCGCCGAATGCCGGCAGCACGATCTTGCGCTCGGTCGCGACGAAGCAGCGGCGTGCGACCTGTTTGCCACGGACGTGGATGCGCAGCTTGGGATGGAAATGACCCGACAGTTCCGGGCGGGCGTCGCGCGGATCGGCTTCGTGACGCAGGATCAACCCATCGACCTCGGCTTCGTCGGCAACCTCGCCCCCGCAGCGATCGCGCAGGTCGGGGTCGTGATTGCCGGTGATCCATGTCCAGCGAAGTCGCTCGGTCAGCGCGCGCAGGCGGATCTGCGCTTCGGCGGGCAAGCGTTCGCAGCCGTCGCTGTCGTGGAAGCTGTCGCCGAGGCACCATAATTCCTCCGCGCCGGTCGCGTGCACCAGCCGGGCGAGATCGGCCAGGGTCGCGAGGGAATCATAGGGCGGCAACATCTGCCCGCGTGCGGCGAACCAGCTCGCCTTTTCGAAGTGCAGATCGGCGACGAGCAGTGCCCGCCGCGCCGGCCACAGCAACGCACCCTCCGGTAAGGCACAAAGCGCGTGACCGCCGAACGAAAAGGGAACCATGGCGCCGCCTTGCCTGCAAAGGCGCCGCCGATCAAGCGGATCGCCTGCCGTTTCAGGCGTTTGTGCGGTGCAAAACAATTTGCTTGCTTAGCCGGTGGATAGGCGTAAAGCGCGCCGTCCTCCCGCCGGGAGGGTTATTTCAGGGGGTAGTCGCGCGCCATGTCGCCCGCCGTCCAAGCACCCGTTTCCCACGAACATCCGCCACATCCCGCCCTCATCGGCCTGACCATCGGCGCCATCGGCGTCGTGTTCGGCGATATCGGCACCAGCCCGCTCTACGCGTTTCGCGAGGCGCTGGGCCAATCGGCCGCGGATGGGATCGATCCCAGCGAGATCCTGGGCGTGCTCAGCCTGGCTCTGTGGACGCTTACGTTGATCGTGACGGTGAAATACGTCCTGTTCCTGATGCGCGCCGACAATCACGGCGAGGGCGGCGTGCTGGCGCTCGCGGCGCTGGCGCGGCGGTCGATCGGGATGCGCAGCCGCATCGCGCTGGTGCTGGGCGCGGCGGGCGCGGCGTTGTTCTACGGCGATGCGATCATCACCCCGTCGCTGTCGGTCCTGTCGGCGATGGAGGGGCTGCGAACGATCCCGAGCGCCGCCAAATTGTTTGACGAGAGCACGATCCGCGCGCTGACCATCGGCATCCTGATCGCGCTGTTCCTGATCCAGGCGCGCGGCACGGCGCAGGTCGCCAAGCTGTTCGGGCCGGTCTGCATCGTATGGTTCGTCACAATCGGCGGGCTGGGTATCTGGCATATCGCCGATGAGCCGACGATCTTTCTCGTGCTGCTGCCGACCTATGGCATCCACTTCCTGGCGACGCACGGCACGGTCGGGCTGTTCGTGCTGGGCGCGGTGTTCCTGACCGTCACGGGGGCCGAGGCGCTGACCGCGGACATGGGCCATTTCGGCAAGAAGCCGATCCGCATCGCCTGGCTGATCCTCGTCTTCCCGGCGCTGACCCTCAATTATCTGGGGCAGGGGGCGTTCGCGCTGTCCCATCTGGAAGCGGCGGCAAAGGCCGGCAAGCCGTTCGTCAATCAGGACTGGTTCTTCCTGATGGCGCCCGAATCGTTCCGCGGCCCGCTGATCGTGCTGGCCGGGTTCGCGACCGTGATCGCGAGTCAGGCCGTGATCACCGGCGCATTTTCGCTGACGCAGCAGGCGGTGCAGCTTGGCCTCCTGCCGCGGATGAAGCTGCGCCAGACGTCGGCGTCGTTCGTCGGCCAGATCTACCTGCCGGCGATCAACTGGCTGTTGCTCGCGGGCGTGCTGGTGCTGATCCTCCAGTTCAAGACATCGTCGGCGATGGCCGCCGCCTATGGCATCGCGGTGACCGGCACGATGGTGGTGACGACGCTGCTCGGCTATCTGGTCGCGCGTCACGTCTGGCATTGGAAGCGGGGGCTGGCGCTCGCCGCGATCCTGCCGTTCCTGTGCCTCGACCTCATCTTCTTCGGCGCCAACATCCTGCGGGTGGTCGAGGGGGGCTGGGTGCCGCTGGTGATCGCGGCGGCGATCGGCTTCCTGATCTTCACCTGGGTGCGCGGCAAGGGCATCGTGCGCGCGTTCGAGGCGCGGCAGAGCATTCCGCTCGCCGACCTCGCCGCGGCGCTGGCCAAACGTCCGCCCGAGCGTGTTCCGGGCACCGCGGTGTTCCTGACCGCCAATCCACGCTCGGCGCCGGGCGCGTTGCTGCACAACCTGAAGCACAACAAGGTGCTGCATGAGCGCAACCTGGTCGTGAGCATCCGCACCACGGATCGCCCCGTCGTCGATGCCGAGCTGCGGTCGACGATCGAGCGGGTGGACGACAATTTCGAGGTCGTGGTGCTCAGCTACGGCTTCATGGAATCGCCCGACGTCCCGGCCGACCTGGGCGTCGGCGGCAAGACCGAGATGCGCAGCCTGGACGCGATGAAGACCAGCTTCTTCATCGGCCGCAACACGCTGAAGCCGGAGGCGGACGTCGGCATGCCCTTGTGGCAGGACCGCATCTTCATGTTCATGCAGCGGAATGCGAGCGATCCCACCGACTTTCTGAAGATTCCGCCGGGCAAGGTGCTGGAATTGGGCGAGCAGGTTACGGTTTAGATTTATGTGCCGCGCGAAGGCGCAGGAGGTTTGCGCGCAGAGGCGCAGAGGACGCAGAGAAGATGCCGCGGAGCGGCTGTCGTCACCTGTAGCCTACGGGAATTAAGCTGCCGCAGCCTCTAACTCTGCGTCCTCTGCGCCTCTGCGCGCAAAATCACTTCTCTTCGTGTCTTCGTTCACCGTGCTTCAGTCCAGCAGGTCAGTCGAGCGTCATCGCCTCTGCCGCGAGTGCTTCCGCCTCCACCAAGAGCGCATCGTCCGCGGACCCCGTCGCGACCTTTTCGCGGCCGATCAGCGTCAGTACCGGTACGGCCAGCGGCGTCACGCGCTCCAGATCGACGTGGAGCATCGTCTCCGCCGCCCGGTCGAGCAGCCCGGCGAGGCGACCGACGTCGGTCATGCGGGCACGGGCATCGTCCCAGGCGGCTTGCAGCAGCAGGTGCGACGGTTCGTACTTGCGCAGCACGTCGTAGATCAGGTCGGTGGAAAAGGTGACCTGTCGCCCGGTCTTTCGCTTGCCGGGATGCTGGCGCTCGACCAGTCCGCCGATCACCGCCACCTCGCGGAAGGCGCGCTTCAACAGGTGCGATTGCTGGACCCAATCGACGAATTCATGTTCGAGGATGTCGGGGCTGAACAAGGCGGCGGGATCGGTGACCTTGTCGATCGAATAGGTAGCCAGCGCATAATCGTTGGCGACGAAGCCCAGCGGCTTCAGCCCCACTGCTTCCATCCGGCGAGTGATGAGCATGCCCAGCGACTGGTGCGCGTTCCACCCTTCGAAACTATAGGCAACCATATAGTTGCGGCCCTCCCGCGGGAAGGTTTCGACGAGCAGCTGGCCGGGGCGGGGCAGCGCGGATCGCTTCGCCTGAAACTCGAGCCACTCGCGCACGTCGTCCGGAAAGCGCCCCCACTGCCCGGGATCGGCAAGGAAGCCGCGGACGCGATCGGCGAGATTGGTCGACAGCGGCATCCGGCTGCCGCCATAGGTCGGGATGCGTGCGGGTTTCGACGAGGCGCGGACGATCAGATCCTCGGTATCGATCTTCTGCACTTCGCAGCTGAGGCCGGCGAAGAAGAAAGTGTCGCCGGGGGAGAGTTGCGCCGCAAATCCCTCCTCGACCTTGCCGAGGTTGCGGCCGTTCTTGAAGCGGACGTTGAGCATCGTCGCTTCGACGATGATGCCGGCGTTGAGGCGGTGCTGAGTCACGAATTTGGGATGGCTGACGCGCCACAGGCCGTCCGCTTCCTGCGTCAGGCGCTTGAACCGGTCGTACGCCTTCAGGCTGTAGCCGCCGTCGCGGATGAAGCCGAGGACGCGATCGAACGTGTCCGCATCGAGCGCCGAATAGGGGAGCGCCGACCGGACCTCGTCGAGCAGCGCCGCCTGGTCGAAGGGCGCCGCACAGGCCATCGCCATGACATGCTGGGCGAGCACGTCGAGCGCACCGGGACGGAACAGGTCCGGGTCGAGCTCGCCTGCCTCCACCGCGTCCAGCGCCGCGCGTGCCTCGAGATATTCGAAGCGGTTGCCAGGCACGACGATCGCCTCCGACGCCTCGTCCAGACGATGGTTGGCGCGGCCGATCCGCTGCAGCAGGCGCGACGAGCCCTTCGGCGCGCCCATCTGGATAACGCAATCCACGTCGCCCCAGTCGACGCCGAGGTCGAGGCTGGCGGTGGCGACGAGCGCGCGCAGGCGGCCCGACGCCATCGCGCCTTCCACCTTGCGCCGCGCTTCCAGTGCGAGGCTGCCGTGATGGACGCCGATCGGCAGCGACAGCGTGTTCACCTTCCACAGATCCTGGAAGATCAGCTCGGCGAGGCTGCGCGTGTTGCAGAAGATGATCGAGGTCTTGTGCGTCTCGATCTCCGCCATCACCTGCTCCGCGGCATAGCGGCCCGAATGGCCCGACCATGGCACGCGACCTTCGGGCAGGAGGATGGCGATATCGGGATCGGCGCCCGGCTCGCCCTGCACCATCGCGACCTGATCGATGTCGCCGTCGGGAGCGAGCCAGGCGCGATAGCCATCCGCATCGGCAACAGTCGCGGACAGCGCGACGCGGCGCAGGCCGGGGCTGATCCGTTGCAGCCGCGCCATGCAGAGCGACAGCAGGTCGCCGCGCTTGCCGGTGGCGAAGGCATGCACCTCGTCCACCACGATCGTGCGCAGCCCTTCGAACATCGTGAAGCTGTCGGGGTAGCTGAGCAGCAGCGACAGTGATTCGGGCGTGGTCAGCAGGATTTGCGGCGGCTTGACCCGCTGCCGCGCCTTGCGGTCGCTGGGGGTGTCGCCGGTGCGCGTCTCCACCCGGAGCGACAGGCCCATTTCCTCGATCGGGGCAACGAGGTTGCGCTGGATGTCGACCGCGAGCGCCTTCAGCGGCGAGACGTAGAGGGTGTGCAGGCCCTCGACCGGGTCCTCGATCAGTTCGGCGAGCGTCGGCAGGAATCCGGCGAGCGTCTTGCCCGCACCCGTGGTCGCGACCAGCAGCGCATGGTGTCCTGCGCGCCCTTCGCGCAGCATGTCGAGCTGGTGGCGGCGGGGGCGCCAGCCGCGGGTGGCGAACCAGTCTGCGAGCGGCCGGGGAAGATCCATCCGCACCTATGTAGGCATGCGGTCGCCGCGGTGAAATGGGAGCGGCGACGGCACATGATTTTACGCGAAAGTCACGAAAGTCTCACGTGTGAGAGGCGCGACGGTTCCGCACGGAAGCTGCCATGGGAAAGAGCGTGGCAGCATGGCTGGCACGACCGATCCGACGTATCCGGCGGCGGTCGTCCGCTCCGCCTCAGCGGGGATCGTGGTCGACCGGATCGCCTTTATACAGGTCGCGCGTCGCCTGTTCGGTGCGGCGTTCCTGTTCGGGGGATACGCGGTTGTTGAACTTGGCCCAGATGAGCACGCCGAGCAGGACCATGGCGCCGACGAACACGACAAGTGCCCAGAAGCTGCTGATGATCATCACTTTTCTCCCGTCCGTAAGTCTGCGCGTGCAACGGCTTGGCAGCGGATTTCGATCCGTTCGGCACCGGCGGCGACCCTGGCGCGTATTGATCGCATGGCACGATTGGGCGACTGGCTGGAACCACATCCACACGGCATCTACGTCCGGCCCGCGGACGTGTGGATCGACCCGTCCGAGCCCGAGCCGAAGGCGCTGGTGACGCACGGTCATGCCGACCATGCTCGCGGCGGCCACGGCGCGGTCTGGGCGACGCCCGGGACGCTGGCGATCATGGACGCGCGGTACGGCGAGCAGGCGGGACATCCCGTGGCCTATGGCGAGAGCATCCGTATGGGGGAGGTGGAGGTCGGCTTCGTACCGGCGGGCCATGTGCTGGGATCCGCGCAGATCGTGCTCGACTACCGCGGCGAGCGAGTGGTCGTGTCGGGTGATTACAAGCGGCGGCCGGATCCCACCTGTACACCGTTCGAACCGGTGAAGTGCGACGTGTTCGTCACCGAAGCGACCTTCGCCCTGCCGGTGTTCCGCCATCCCGACACCGGTGACGAGATCGACAAGCTGATCGCGCGCCTGCACGCCAATCCCGATCGCTGCGTGCTGGTCGGGGCCTATGCGCTGGGCAAGGCGCAGCGGGTGATCGCCGAGCTGCGCGCGCGCGGGCATGACGCGCCGATCTATATCCATGGGGCGTTGCAGCGGCTGTGCGACCTGTATCAGGAGCATGGCGTGCGGCTGGGCGAGTTGCTGCCGGTGGCGGATGCGAAGAAGGCGGACATGGCCGGGCATGTCGTGATATGCCCGCCGGGTGCGCTCAACGATCGCTGGTCGCGGCGGCTGCCCGATCCGATCACGGCCATGGCATCGGGCTGGATGCGGGTGCGCCAGCGCGCGCGGCAGAAGAACGTCGAACTGCCGCTGATCCTGTCCGACCATGCCGATTGGGACGAGCTGATCGACACGCTGGCGGAGATCGCACCGAAAGAGGTGTGGGTGACGCACGGACGCGAAGAGGCGCTGGTGCATTGGTGCATGACCCGCCAGATCAAGGCGCGCGCGCTGGCGCTGGTCGGCTTCGAGGACGAGGACGACTGACGCCGTCCTCCGCCGTCGTCCTTCCCCGCCGTAACCTCGCGGTTCAGCCGCTGTTGCGCAGGGCCGTGGCGACCGCGTTGATCGACAGCAGGATGCCTTCGCCGATGCGCGGATCGTCCTCGCCGGCGCGGTGGCGCTTCATCAGTTCGATCTGCAGCAGGTTGAGCGGCTCGATATAGGGCAGGCGCAGGCGGATCGAGGCGTCGAGCGCGGGATGCTTTTCCAGCAGGCGCGTCTGGCCGGTCACCTCCAGCAGGCCGTCGTGCGTCTGGTGCCAGGCGTCGCGGATGCGGGTGAAGATGCTTTGGCGTAGGGCGGGATCCTCGACCAGTTCGGCGTAATGGCCCGCGATCTCGATGTCCGATTTGGCCAGCACCATCTCCATGTTGGCGAGGCTGGAAGCGAACAGCGGCCAGCCCTGCGCCATCTCGCGCAGCAGGCCCTTGTCGTCGAAGGCGGCGAGCGCCTGGCCGACGCCGTACCATCCGGGCAGCATGACACGCGCCTGCGCCCAGCTGAACACCCAGGGGATCGCGCGCAGATCCTCGATCGCGTCGCTCTTCTTGCGGCTGGCGGGACGGCTGCCGATCTTGAGCCCCGCGATCTCGCTGATCGGGGTCATCTGGCGGAAGAAGGTGCGGAAGCCGTCGGTGCCGTAGACGAGGTCGCGATAGGCGTGGAAGGCGGTGTCGGAAAGCGCGTCCATCGCGCCGGCGAACTCGCCGTTCTCGGCGTTGGACAGCCGTTCGGGCTCCAGGCTGGCGAGCAAGGTCGCCGCGGCGATCGCTTCCAAATTGGTCATCGCACTCTCGCGCGTGCCATATTTGGCGGCGATCACCTCGCCCTGTTCGGTGATGCGGATGCGGCCCTGCACGGTGCCGGGCGGCTGCGCACGGATCGCGGCGAAGGCGCTGCCGCCGCCGCGCCCGACCGCACCACCGCGACCGTGGAACAGCTGCATGCCGACACCCGCCGCCTCGAACACCGGGCGCAGCGCGGTCGATGCCTTCGACAATTGCCAGGTGGACGTCAGATAGCCGCCGTCCTTGTTGCTGTCCGAATAGCCGATCATCACCTCCTGATGACCGCGCGCCGAGGCGATCGCCGCGATTTCCGGCAGGGCGAACCAGTCGGTCATGATGCCGGGGGCGGCCTCCAGATCGCCGACCGTCTCGAACAGCGGCACCGCCATGATCGCGGCACCCGGCGTATCGCCGGCGCGATACAGGCCCACTTCCTTCAGCAGCAGGTTGATCTCCAGCAGGTCGGACACCGACTGCGCCATCGAGACGATATAGTTGGTGATGCACGCCGGACCGTATTTGGCATGCGCCTCTGCCGCGGCGAGGACGATCTTCAACTCGGTGTCGGTCTCTTCGGAATAGGTGGTGAAGCGACTGGCGAGCGGGCGGGCGTGGGCGAGTTCGCGCCGTAGCAGCGCGACGCGGGCATCCTCGTCGAGCGCGCAATAATCGTCTTCGACGCCGGCGGTCCTGAACAGTTCGGCGACGACGCGTTCGTGCACCGCGCTGTTCTGGCGCAGATCGAGCGTCGCGAGGTGGAAGCCGAACGTCTCCACCGCGCGGATCAGCCGACCGAGCGCGCCACCCGTCCTGAGCGCCCCGGCGCCGGTTTCGCGCGGCGACAGCCCGTGCGCGAGCGCCACGAGGTCGGCGCGGAACGCCTGCGGGTCGGCATAGGCTGCGCCGGTCAGGCGGCCGGGACGCGGCGCGGCCTTGCCGGTCATCGCGAGGTGCGTCGCGGCGAGACGGGCGTAGATGCCCGACAGCGCGCGGCGATAGGGTTCGTCCGAGCGGCTTTCGGCGGTGTCGCCGCTCGCCTCGGCCAGCGCCTCGACCGCGGCGTCGACGGGAACGTGTTGCGTCGAGATCGACAGTTCGGCGCCGAGCGCGTGCACCGCGTCGAGGTAGAAGCCGAGCACCGCCTCGCAGGCGCGGCCGAGCGCGGTGCGCAGCGAGTCGGCGGTGACGAAGGGGTTGCCGTCGCGGTCGCCGCCGATCCAGCTGCCCGGGCGCACGAAGCTCGGCACGCGCTCGCCAAACGCACGATCCCACCGCTGGTAGAGCGCGGGGAGGGCGGGGAGGAAGACGTCGCGCATGTAGCTCAGCGCGGTTTCGACCTCGTCGGTGACGTACAGGCGCTCGCGGCGGAGCACGCGGGTTTGCCAGAGCAGCGCGATCTGACGGGTGATCGCATCCTCGACCCGGTCGCCGTCCGGCGTTTCGTCGCGCCCCGCATCCTTCAGCGTCATCAGCTGCGCAATGCGGTTGCGGTGATCGATCATGCTCTTGCGCCGCACCTCGGTCGGGTGAGCGGTAAGGACGGGGACGATCAGCGCATGGGCCAGCAATTGCTGCACCTGGTCGCGGCCGATACCTTCACTCTCCAGCGTGGCGAGCGTGGCGGCGACGTCGGCACCCTGTTCGGCGGCGATGCCCTGACGGTCCTCCGCAAGGTTGGCGAGCATCGAAAAGAGCATGAAGCCGCGGACGAAATCGAGCGTCTCGTCGAGGCCCAGATGCTGGAGTTGCTGGTGGATCGCATCGTTGCCGCCGGTGCCGCGATGCCGTTCCACCGACGCGCGCCGGATCGCCTCCGTCGCCTCGAACAGGGCATCGCCGCCATAGGCGCGGATGACGTCGCCCAGCTTGGCGCCCAGGAAGCGCACGTCGGGGTTGTTGGCGATGGGCGGCAGGGAGGAAGGGTCAGCGTTGGCCATGACCGGATGCTGCGCTGCGGTAGGCGCGCGGTCAACCGGGGATGGCTTTGGTTGCGGCAAAGACAGGGTTCTTCGCCGCCGCCGATGTCCTGGGGGAAGTTGCGCCGCGCAACCTGCCTCTCGGTCGACGGCCCTCCGCTATTTGGCGGTCGTCGTACCCTGGTTGCTCAGCGCGTCGCCGAGTACGGGGCCGCTCGACTGTTCGGGCGGTTCGCGGCCGGCGGCGCGTGCGGCACGCCAGACGTTTTCCTCTTCGGAGGTGACGGTGCCGTCGTGGTTGAGGTCCATCCGGTCGAAGCGCTTCACGGTGCCTTCGCCCCATTCGATCATGCTGATCTTGCCGTCGCCGTCGCGGTCGAACGCCATCAGCCGGCTGTTCTGGCGCGGCAGTTCCGACGGATCGAGCCGATCGTCGCCGTTCCGGTCGAGCGTGCGGAAGCGGCGCTCCATCGCGCTGGAAAAATCGACGCGACTGGTCACCGCCGGGGGCACGAACGCCGCCGCATTCGCATCGGCCTGCGCCGCCTTTTCCTCGCGCGCGCCGCAGCCGGCCAGCGCCGCCAGCACGACGCCCAGCGCGCCCACGAAGATCACCTTACCCACAGATTGTCCCCTTGGATCACGCTTCCAGCTCGACATCCCAGTAGAGCCAGTCGTGCCACGTGTCGTGGAGATAGTTGGGGGGAAAGGCGCGGCCATGTTCCTGCAGATGCCAGTTGGTCGGCCGGATCGGTTCGACGTAGAGCGGCATGTGCGCCTGTTTGGGGGTTCGCCCGCCCTTCTTGAGGTTGCAGGGCGCGCAGGCGGTGACGACATTCTCCCACGTCGTCCGGCCGCCCTGCGCGCGGGGCACGACATGGTCGAACGTCAGGTCGCGCCCGACGCCACAATATTGGCAGGCGAAGCGATCGCGCAGGAACAGGTTGAACCGGGTAAAGGCGGGGAAGGCCGAGGGACGCACATATTGCTTCAGCGCGATCACCGAAGGCAGCTTGAACTCCGACGTCGGACTGCGCACGACGCGTTCGTAATGCGCGACGATATCGACACGGTCGAGGAACACCGCCTTGATCGCCGTCTGCCACGGCCACACGCTGAGTGGATAATAGGACAGCGGGGTATAATCGGCATTCAGGACGAGCGCGGGACAGCTATCGGGATGACGAATCAGATCGGGATGAAACACGGATCCTCCCACGGATTACCCGCAGGCCGTGTCGCCCACGAGAGTGACGTGGGTATGACAGCACGGGCAACGGATCGCGGTCAAGCATTTGCGGTCGCCGCGGGCGCGGGGCGTCGGTGACGCGGCCCGACGATCCCGGCGTCACGACCCGCTTCGCGCCGAGCCCGACGGGGCGGCTGCATCTGGGCCATGCGTTCGCCGCGATCCGCGCGCACGATCATGCGCGCGCCGCGGGCGGACGATTCCTGCTGCGGATCGAGGACATCGACGGCACGCGCAGCCGGGACAGCTTCGTCGCCGGCATCGAGGAGGATCTGCGCTGGCTGGGGCTAGCGTGGGACGGTCCGGTCGTCCGCCAGTCGCAGCGGCTGGCGCTGTACGCGGCGGCGCTGGACGATCTGCGCGCGCAGGGGCTGCTCTACCCCTGTTTCTGCACCCGCGCGGATATTGCGGCGAGCGCGAGCGCCCCGCATCATGGTCCGGACGGGCTGGTCTATCCCGGCACCTGCCGCCATCTGTCGCCAGCGGTCGCGGCATCGCGCATCGCGGCGGGCGAGCCGCATGCCTGGCGGCTGGCGATGGCGGCGGCGGTGGACCGCACCGGACCGCTGCACTGGATGGATCGCGACGCCGGCCCGCAGCAGGCGGAGCCGCTGGCGTTCGGCGACGTGGTGCTGGCGCGAAAGGACGCGCCGGCGAGCTATCACCTCGCCGCCACGGTGGACGACGCGGCACAGGGCGTGACCGACGTGGTGCGCGGCCGCGACCTGATGCGCGCGACCGACGTGCACCGGCTGTTGCAGACGCTGTTGGACCTGCCGAGCCCGGTCTACCTGCACCATGCGCTGTTGCTCGGCCCCGATGGGGAGCGGCTGGCCAAGCGCAACGGCGCGCCCGCGCTCGCCGATCTGCGTGCGGGGGGAGAGGATGGCGAGGCGCTCGCCGACCGGTTGCGGTCGGGCCGGCTTCCCATTGGCTTTGCCGTGCAGACGTACTAGATACGTTGCATGAACACCTTCCTCGTCATTCTGCTGATCGCGGCGATGCTGGCGACGGTGGTCGCGCTGGTCCGGGGCATCATCGCTTTCCTCCAGGAAAGTCACGCCCAGGTGAAGAACGGCGAGGGGCCGTCGGCGGCGTCGTTGAAATCGAACAAGATGATGCAACAGCGCATCTTCTTCCAGGCGATGGCGATCGTCGTCGTGGTGCTGATCCTGTTCCTGGGCGGACGCACCTGATCCGCGGATCGCGCGCCGCCTGATGGTCAAGCTCAATCGCATCTATACCCGTACCGGCGATGCCGGCACCACCGGGCTGGTCGATGGATCGCGCGTGTCCAAGGCCGAACCGGTCATGGCGGCGATCGGCGACGTGGACGAGGCGAACAGCGCGATCGGCGTGGCGATCGGCGCGCTCGCGGGCCGCGAGCCGGCCGCACGGCTGCTGACGATCCAGAACGACCTGTTCGACTGCGGCGCGGATATCGCCACGCCGGGCGGGATCGACGGTGCGCTGCGGATCGTGCCAGCGCAGGTCGAGCGGCTGGAGGCGGAGATCGATGCGATGAACGCCGATCTGACCCCGCTGACCAGCTTCATCCTTCCGGGCGGCGATTCCGCCGCGGCGGCGTTGCATCTCGCCCGCGCGATAACGCGGCGGGCGGAGCGGAGCGCGGTGGCGGTCGATGGACTGAACGCGCCGGCATTGGCTTATCTCAACCGGCTGTCCGACTGGCTGTTCGTCGCCGCGCGCTGGGTCAGTGCGCAGGGACAGGGCGACGTGCTGTGGCAGCCCGGCGCAAACCGGTAGCGGACGGTCGGGCGCCTGCTCCGGCGTCAGCCCATCGTGCAAATGCAGGGGAACCCTGTGCAGGCCGGCATTCATGCATCCGACAGCCGATCGGCAGCGTTCCTCGATCGATCCCGTCGTTCGGCGGGACCGCGTGGCGGAGCAGGGGTGAAGGCGTGACGCGGGAAATCCGTCTGCGCTGCAACCCTTTGGTCTCTCGCGCGCTTGACTGACTTGCGTTAAGCTGCGGGCGGATGGGGGTTGTCATGTTGAAGGTCGCACCCGAACCCTTGTCGCCGCTCGCCCGCCGTTACTCGACCGTCAGGGACCTGTCGCTGGCGCTGGTCGCGCCCTTGTCGGATGCCGACGCGACCGTGCAGTCGATGCCCGACGCTTCGCCCACCAAATGGCATCTGGCGCATACGACGTGGTTCTTCGAAACCTTCGTGCTGCGCGATCACGTCGCCGGCTATCAGCTGCACGACGCGCGCTTCCCCTTCCTGTTCAACAGCTATTACGAGGCCGAGGGTCGCCGGCATGCGCGTGACCGACGGGGGATGATCACCCGCCCGACGCTGGACGAGGTGCGGGCGTATCGCGCTTATGTCGATGCGGCGCTGGTCGCGTCGCTGCCCGATCTGCCGGCGGCGGCCTTGGAACTGGTGGCGCTCGGTTGCCACCACGAGGAGCAGCATCAGGAATTGCTGGTCACCGACATCCTGCACCTGTTCGGCGAAAACCCGCTGGAGCCGGCGATCTGGCCGGCGCCGCCCAAGGTGCCGGTCGCGATGCCCGGCGCGATCGGCTGGGTCGCGCATGACGGCGGGATCGCACGCATCGGCCATGACGGTGGCGGATTCGCGTTCGACTGCGAAGGGCCGCGACACGATGCGCTGCTGACGCCGCACGCGCTCGCTGATCGTACCGTGACCAACGGCGAATGGGCGGCCTTCATCGCTGACGGCGGCTATCGCAATCCCGCGCACTGGCTGGCGGACGGCTGGGCCTGGGTAAAGAGCGAGGGCATCGTCGCGCCGCTATATTGGGAGGAACAGGACGGCACGTGGACGCGCTTCGGCCTCGACGGACGACGGCCCATCGATCCCGCCGCGCCGGTGACGCACGTCAGCTTCTTCGAGGCAGACGCTTATGCGAGCTGGGCGGGCGCCCGGCTGCCGACCGAATTCGAATGGGAGGCCGCGGGGCAGGCGCATGACGCGGCGGGCGGCAATCAGCTGGACCACGCCGGCCCGGTCGAGCCGCGCCCGGCGGCCGGCGGCCCGGCGTTCTTCGGCGACGTTTGGGAATGGACCGGCAGCGCCTACCGCCCCTATCCGGGCTTCCGTACCGCCGAAGGGGCGGTCGGCGAATATAACGGCAAGTTCATGAGCGGCCAGTTCGTGCTGCGCGGCGGCAGTTGCGCGACGCCGCGTGGCCATGTCCGCGCCAGCTACCGCAATTTCTTCTACCCGCACCAGCGCTGGCAGTTCACCGGCGTGCGGCTCGCCAAGGACCTCTGAATGCTGAAGCCCGAAATCGAGGACGGCGAGCAGACGCTGGCCGACCCGCAGTTCCGCGCCGACGTGATCGCCGGACTGGAACGCCGTCCGCGGGCGATCCCGGCGCGCTGGTTCTACGACCGGCGCGGATCGGAATTGTTCGAAGGCATCACCAACGTCGCCGAATATTACCCGACGCGGACCGAGACTGCGATCCTGGAACGGATCTGTCCCGAAGTGGCCGACATCGCGGGGCGCGGGCGCGCGGTGGTGGAATTCGGATCGGGATCGTCGACCAAGACGCCCCTGCTGCTCCGCTGCACCCGGCCGTCCGCCTATGTGCCGATCGATATTTCGGGCGACTTCCTGCGCGAATCGTCGCGGGTCCTGTCAGAGGCGTTTCCGGGACTGCTGGTGCTGCCGTTCGAGGCCGATTTCATGCGCCCGCTGACCCTGCCGCATACCGTTGCGACGACACCGAAACTGGGGTTCTTCCCCGGCTCAACGATCGGAAACATGATCCCGTTGATGGCGGTCGACCTGTTGCGCAACATGCGCGCATCGCTCGGCGAGGGGTCGATGCTGCTGATCGGCATGGACCGGATCAAGGACGAGCGGACGCTGGTCGCCGCCTATGACGATGCCGAAGGGGTGACCGCGGCGTTCAACCTCAATCTGTTGGAACGGATCAATCGCGAGCTCGACGGCAGCGTCCCGGTCGAGGCGTTCCGCCACGAAGCGCGGTGGAACGACGATCGCGCGCGGATCGAGATGCATCTCGTCGCGACGCGCGATGTCGCGTTCACCGTCGATGGACGATCATTCGCGATGGCGGCGGGCGAGAGCGTGCATACCGAGAACAGCCACAAATACGGATCGCGCGATGCCCGCATCCTGCTGAGGTCCGGCGGCTGGACGCCGACGCACGAATGGACCGACCCCGACGGCCTGTTCGCGCTGTTCCTCGCGGAAGCGCAGGCGGAGCGGCCGGCGCCCTGATCGACGCTGCCGCTGGCAGACGCGGTGAAAGCCGCTATGGCGCGGCAAAGCGATGAGGAGATGGACATGCGCGCAGTCGGAGTGATCGGGGCGGGACAGATGGGCGCAGGGATTGCGCAGGTGTCGGCGGCAGCCGGCTATCGCGTGACCCTGACCGACGTATCGCTGGAGCGTGCCGCGGCGGGCAAGGCTGGCATCGCGAAGCAGCTGGGGCGGCAGGTCGAAAAGGAGAAGATCGACGCGGTGACGCGGGATGCGATCCTCGACCGGATCGATCCGGTGGCGGGCGTCGCCACCATGGCGGATTGCGGGCTGGTGATCGAGGCGGCGACCGAGCGCGAGGAGATCAAGCGCGCGATCTTCAAGGATGTCGGCGCGGTGCTGGCGGCGGATGCGGTGCTGGCGTCCAACACCTCGTCGATCCCGATCACCCGGCTGGCGCAGAGCTCACCCGACCCGCAGCGCTTCATCGGGGTGCATTTCTTCAATCCGGTGCCGGTGATGGGCCTGATCGAGGTGATCCGCGGGCTCGCCACGTCGGACGCGACGGTCGCGACGATCGAGGATTATGCCGAGCGGCTGGGCAAGGCGGTGGTGCGCGCGAACGATGCGCCGGGCTTCATCGTCAACCGCGTGCTGATGCCGATGATCAACGAGGCGGTGTTCGCGCTGGGCGAAGGCGTGGCGACGATCCGCGACATCGATCTGGCGTGCCAGCTGGGTCTCAACCACCCGATGGGGCCGTTGACGCTGGCGGACTTCATCGGGCTCGACACCTGCCTGGAGATCACGCGAGTGTTGTTCGAGGGCACGGGCGATCCCAAATTCCGTCCGGCGCCGCTGCTGGTGAAATATGTCGAGGCCGGCTGGTATGGGCGGAAGACCGGCCGCGGCTTCTACGATTACAGCGGGGCGACCCCGGAGCCGACACGATGAGCCTCGACGATATGATGGTCGATACGCCCGAAGGGCCGATGACCTACAAGGAATGGAAAAAGAAGAACCCGGTGCAGCTGCCGTCGCGCCGGACCAAGGGCAAGGACCTGCCCAACAAGGTGAAGATGCGCACCGACGAATAGTGGCGGGCGCTATCGAAAGCGGAGCGCATATATCCCGGCCAGCACCAGCAGAAACGGCACGCCGTAGACCAGCGTCAGCGAGAAGGGGGCGGTGAACGGCGTCGTCGCCAGAATTGCTAGGATCGCGCCCAACCCAGCAAGGCTCGTCCAGGGATAACCCCACAGACGGAACGCGGCCGGCGCACCGTGCGCGCGCCGGAAGGCGAGGTGGGTGGCGAAGATCATGCCCCAGGTGAACAGCGCGCCGAAGATCGACACCGCGATCATCACGCCCAGCGCTCTATCGGGTTGCCATGCATAGACGCCGCCCGCGACGGCGATACCGCTGACGGACACCAGCAGCGCGCGCGTCGGTACGCCGCGGCGGTTCACGCGCGCCAGCGTTGCCGGTGCCAGGCCGCTCTCGCCCAGGCTGAACAGCATCCGTGACGCGGTGTAGAGCTGGCTGTTCATCGCCGACAGCGCGGCGATCAGCACCACCGCGTTGATGACGCCGGCCGCATAGGGCAATCCCGTCGCCTGCATCACGGTTACGAACGGACTGGTCGCGGTGCCCGCCTGCGTCCAGGGTACGATCGCGAGCATCACCGCGAGGCTGCCGAGATAGAAGAGCGCCAGTCGGATCATCGTCGACCGGAATGCGCGCACGATCGCCCGTTCGGGGTCGTGCGCCTCGCCTGCGGCGACGGCGATCATCTCGATGCTGAGATAGCTGAAGATCGACACGATCACCGCGGTCCAGATGCCGCCCAGCCCATGCGGCGCGAATCCGCCGTCCGCGGTATAATGGCGCAGACCGACGCCGCTGCACGCGATCACCCACAGGCCGATCGCGACGAACAGCAGGATCGCCGCGATCTTCACCGCGGAGAATACGTATTCGACCGCGCCGAACAGGCGCACGCTCGCCAGGTTGACCGCCAGCAGCGCGAGGCTGAACCCGCCGATCCACCACAGCCCAGCGATATCGGGCGCCCAATAGCGCATGTAGATGGCGACCGCGGTCACCTCCGTCCCGATCGCGAGGATGATGCAGGTGACATAGGCGTAACGGACCAGAAAGCCCGCGAACCGGCCGAGGTAGCGTTCGGCGAACAGCCCGAACGATCCCGTCACCGGGTCCGCCACCGTCATCTCGGCAAGGCAGCCCATCAGCAACAGCGTGATGACGCCGCCGATCGCATAGCTGACCAGCACCGCCGGGCCTGCAAGCCCGATCGCGAAGCCGCTCCCCAGGAACAGGCCCGTGCCGATCGCGCCGCCGATCGCGATCATCGCGAGCTGGCCCGGCCCCAGGGTGCGGCGCAGGCCGGTCACGGGATCAGCCGATCAGCAGACCGGCGAGCGCCGCCGACATCAGATTGGCGAGGCTGCCCGCGGCGAGTGCGCGCAGGCCCAGCTTGGCGATCATCGGCCGCTGGTTGGGCGCCAGGCTGCCGGTCACTGCCATCTGGATCGCGATCGACGAGAAGTTGGCGAACCCGCACAGCGCGAAGGTGACCACCGCGATCGTCTGGTGCGACAGGCCCCGCTGCTGACCGAGATCGATGTAGGCGACGAATTCGTTGAGCACGATCTTCTCGCCGAACAGCCCGCCGGCGATCCCCGCTTCGTTCCACGGCACGTTGAGCAGGAACATGACGGGTTTGAACACATAGCCGAGCAGCGCCTGGAAGCTGAGGCCGGGCAGGCCGATCACGTTGCCGAGGCCGCCGAGCAAGCCGTTGGCGAGCGCGACGAGGGCGACGAACGCCAGCACCATCGCCCCGACCGCGACGGCGAGGCGCACGCCGGTCTGTGCGCCCTGTGCGGCGGCCATGATCAGATTGGCGGGCTTTTCCTCGTCATGGCTGGCATCGGGCAGCGGTTCGCCGGGCGTTCCCTCGACGGGCAGCGCAGCGGGGCCGGCGCCGCTGATCCGGTGTTCGGCGAGCGCGATCCGGCGGTTCTCGTCGGGCACGTCGCCGAGCGGCAGTTCGCCCTCGGGCGCGATGCTGCGGTCGGGCATGATGATCTTCGCCATCAGGATGCCGCCGGGTGCTGCCATGAAGCTGGCGGCGAGCAGATATTCGATGCGGATACCCATCGACGCGTAAGCCGCGAGGATGGTGCCCGCGACACCCGCCATGCCGCTGGTCATCACCGTGAACAGCTGCGGCGGCGTCAGGCCTGCCAGATAGGGCCGGATCACCAGCGGCGATTCGGACTGGCCGACGAAGATGTTGGCGGCGGCACACAAGGATTCGACCTTCGACGTGCCGATCACCTTTTCGATCGCGCCGCCGACCCAGCGCACGACCACCTGCATGACGCCGAGATAATAAAGGATCGAGACGAGGCTGGCGAAGAAGATGATGACGGGCAGCGCGGCGATCGCGAAGCTCTGCCCGCCGATTTCGGGCGCGGCGAGCTTGCCGAACAGGAATTCGGTGCCCTTTTGCGAATAGCCCAGCAACGCCGACACGCCCGCCGAGGCGCCGGCGAGCGCCGCGCGCCCCGGACCCCAATAAAGCACGACGACGGCGATCACCGCCTGCAACGCGAAGGCCGCGCCGACGACGCGCAGCCGGATCGCACGGCGATCGGTCGACAGCGCGAAGGCGATGCCCAGGATGACCAGAATACCGGCGATACCGATCAGGATACGTTGCATGCATGGCCCTGTGGGAAATGGACGACGCGGCCCCCCGGCAGCGACGGACAAGCATACACGCGCTTTTTCGTGAGGCCAGAGGGGATTGGCGACGGGAAACGTCCCGACCGGGCTCCTGTCTCCGCCGGGGAAGCGCAAGCGTGAGGATGCCGCGGCTTGCGAGCGGGCGGTTCAACTGCGCGCGACGGCCGCAGAAGTATTTGCCGACCGCGAGAAACCGGCTAGCGTCCGGGGGATGGACACTCCGGTACGCGCCGTTCCGCGCTCGCTCTTCGCCCTTTCGATCTTCTACGGCGGCATGGTCTGCATCGCCGGCGTGCTCGGCAACAAGCAGGTATCGCTGGGGCCGCTGTCGGCGCTGGGGCCGTGGTTCGGCGTCGGGCCGCTGGCGGTCGAAGCGGGGATCTTCGCCTTCCTGCTGCTCGTCGTCGTGTCGAGCGCGGTGGCCGAACTGCATGGCGGCGCGACCGCCAACCGGCTGGTCTTGTTCGGCTTCGTGCCCCTGGTTGTGTCGATCGTGCTGTCGTGGATCGTCCACCTGCTGCCCGCTTCGCCGGACATGCAGCCCGCCAACCGCGATGCCATCCAGCTGGTGCTCGGCGCGACGTGGCGGATCTGGCTGGGCGGGATCATCGCCTATGGCATCTCGCAGACCTTGAACGTCACCATCTTTTCGTGGCTGAAGGGGCGGGAGGGCGCGAGCCTGTTGTGGTTGCGCGCCGGCGTCGCCAGCATCCTCAGCCAGATCGTCGACACCCTGCTGTTCGCCACCATCGCCTTCGCCGGCGTGTTCCCGATCGGCGAATTGCTGATCGGCCAGATGATCGCCAAGGTCACGCTGTCCGCCATCCTGGTGCCGCCGCTGATGTACCTGTTCGTGGCGCTGGGGCGGCGGCTGGATCGCGCGCCGGCCTAAAGCGCTACTCAGCGGCGGATCGCGCCGCTAAAGGCGCGGGATGACCGACTCGATCGCCACCGCCACGCTGCTCGCCAAGGCCGAGACCCTGACCGAGGCGCTGCCTTACCTCCAGCGCTATGCCGGCCGGACGTTCGTCGTGAAATACGGCGGGCATGCGATGGGCGATCCCGAGCTGGCGCGTGATTTCGCCGAGGATGTCGTGCTGCTGAAGGCGGTCGGCATCAACCCGGTCGTCGTCCACGGCGGCGGACCACAGATCGGCGCGATGCTGAAGCGACTGGGCGTCGAATCGCGCTTCGTCGACGGATTGCGCGTCACCGACGCAGAGACGGCGCGGATCGCCGAGATGGTCCTGGCGGGATCGATCAACAAGGAAATCGTCGCCTGGATCGGCCAGGCCGGCGGCCGCGCCGTCGGTATCTCGGGCAAGGACGCGCGGCTCGTCACCGCCGAAAAGGTCGGCCGCGATACGCCGGATGCGTTGCAGGGCATCGAGCGGCACGTCGATCTGGGCTTCGTCGGCGAACCCGTCGCGGTGGATCGCACGATCCTGGATACGCTGTCGGGCAGCGGCATCATCCCGGTGGTCGCGCCGATCGCGCTGGGCGCGGACGGGCACACCTATAACATCAACGCGGACACGATGGCGGGCGCGATCGCCGGAGCGCTGGGCGCGTCGCGGTTCTTCCTGCTGACCGACGTCGCGGGCGTGCTCGACAAGAACAAGGTGCTGCTGACCGATCTCGACCCGGCACGGATCGCCGCGCTGAAGGCCGACGGGACGATATCGGGCGGGATGATCCCCAAGGTGGATACCTGCGTCGCGGCGGTCGAGGCGGGCGTGGACGCCGCCGTGATCCTCGACGGGCGCGTGCCGCATGCGATGCTGCTGGAGATATTCACCTCGGCCGGGGCGGGCACGCTCGTCCACGCCTGACCCTGTCCGTCCGGACGGCGTGCCCCCTGTTCCCGGGGGTGCTTAATCGCTACGTCCGGTGCGAACCCTTATTCCGGAGCCTCGCGTGATCGCGCTCACCCTTATCCAGATCCTCCAGGTGCTGCTGAACGTGGTGTGGTGGATCATCATGGTCCAGTTCGTGCTGTCGCTGCTGATCGTGTTCAACGTCATCAACACGTCGAACAATTTCGTCAGCTCGCTGCATTACGGGCTCGATCGGCTGACCGAGCCGCTCTACCGGCCGCTGCGCCGCGTGCTGCCGAACATCAGCGGTATCGATCTGGCACCGCTGGCAGTGCTGGTCATCATCCGCATCCTCGACAGCGTCATCCTGCCGAACATCGCGATCAGCCTGTTGAGCAACGGCGCCGCCTGACGCTCCGGGGGCGCATGCGCGTCGCGCACTGGCGCCGCCACTGGCGCCACGCACTGGCGAATGTCGCGACCCGTCGCTATGAGGCCGCGGCATGACCGCCACGATCATCGACGGCAAGGCGTATGCCCTTGCGCTCCGCACCCGTGTCGCCGCCCAAGTGGCGACGTTTCGCGACGCGACCCGCCGCGCGCCGGGCCTGGCGGTGGTGCTCGTCGGCGAAGACCCCGCGTCCGCCGTCTATGTGCGTAACAAGGGCAAGGCGACGCGCGAGGCGGGGATGGAGAGCTTCGAGCATCGCCTGCCCGCCGACACCGATTCCGCGACCCTGCTGGCGCTGGTCGCGCAACTGAACGCCGATGCGGCGGTCGACGGCATCCTCGTCCAATTGCCGCTGCCCGCGCATATCGATGCGCAGGCGGTGCTGCTCGCGATCGATCCCGACAAGGACGTGGACGGCTTTCACCCGGTCAACGCCGGGCGGCTGGCGATCGGTGCCGAGGGGTTCGTGCCCTGCACGCCGCTCGGCTGCCTGATGCTGTTGCAGGACGTGTATCCGACTTTGTCCGGCATGGAGGCGGTCGTCGTCGGCCGGTCGAACATCGTGGGCAAGCCGATGGCGCAATTGCTGCTTCAGCAGAGCTGCACCGTCACGATCGTGCATAGCCGCACCCGCGACGTCGCGGCGCACGTCGGGCGCGCGGACATCGTCGTCGCTGCGGTCGGCATCGCCGGCTTCGTGCAGGGCGACTGGATCAAGCCGGGCGCGAGCGTGATCGACGTCGGCATCAACCGCACCGAAGCCGGTCTGGTCGGCGACGTCGATTTCGCCGCCGCGCGCGAAGTCGCCGGCGCGATCACTCCGGTTCCGGGCGGGGTCGGGCCGATGACCATCGCCTGCCTGATCCGCAACACCTATGTCTCGGCCTGCCGCCGCGAACGGATCGAGGTCGCGCTGTGATCGAACTGTTCGTATCGACGCTGATCACCTTCTTCGTGATCATCGATCCGCTCGGCTGCGCCCCGATCTATGCCGGGCTGTCGGCGGGTGCGCCGCCGGCGCAACGGCGAGCCATGGCGATCCGTGCGGTCGGGGTCGCGACGATCATCCTGCTGGTCTTCGCGCTTGCGGGCGAGGCGCTGCTGAAGGGGCTGGGCATCAGCCTGGCCAGCTTCCGCATCGCCGGCGGCATCATGCTGTTCCTGATCGCGCTCGAAATGGTGTTCGAAAAGCGCACGCAGCGGCGCGAGGATCGCGCGGCCAAGGTCGCGCACGATCCCGAGGCCGACGACGTCTCGATCTTTCCGATGGCGATGCCGATGATCGCCGGGCCCGGCTCGATCGCCAGCGTGATGCTGCTCGTCGCGCGAACCAACGGGATCGAGGCGACCGCCGTGGTGCTCGCGGCGATGGGCGTGATCCTGTTGTTGACGCTGGTCGCGCTGCTCGCCGCCGGGCCGTTGATGCGCCTGCTCGGCGCGCGGATCGAGGCGGTCATCACGCGGCTGCTCGGCGTGTTGCTGGCGGCGCTGGCGGTGCAGTTCGTGATGGACGGGTTGCAGGTAAGCCTGCGCTGACCGGCCGGCCGCCATCCCGCGCGAACGGGATGGCAGGCACGCGGCTCCGCTCAGTCCACCTTGAACAGGCGTAGCGGAGAATCGTCGGGCAGCGGCAGCGGGGTCAGCCACGCCGGCACCTCGCCATGCGCGAGCTGGTCGTAGAAGCCGCCCGGGTTGCGGGCGCGATAGTTGGTCGATTCCGAATGATTGGGACAGACCATCAGCATCGTCGCGCGATGCCGGCGGATGATCGCATGCGCCTCGTCCGCCGATCGTCCGAAGGCATGCTGCACGTCCAGGATGGCATCGCCGTTGCGGTGATAGGGTCCGGCGACCGCATCGTGGTGCGTGACGGTGATCAGCCGCGGCCCCAGGTCGGTGAAGGTGAAGATCGTCTGCGGCGGATAACGGTCGAGCGCCTTCAGCACGGTGTAGCGCACGCAATTGCCGGTCGAGCGGTTCACCCGCTTGGTATAGGCATTGGGCCGATCTACCGGCAGATATTTGATGATCAGCCCGGCGAACAGGCCCGACACGATCAGGAACCCGGCAACCGTGCCGCCGACCCGCACCGCCATCAGCCGGTGGTTGAGCAGCCAGGGAAGCACGATCCAGCCGAGCAAGGTCGCGCCCGGCACCGCCAGCAACTGTGCCGCCGGCCCGGCGCGCACCTGCCACAGCAGCATCGCGGTGGCGAAGGCGACGAACAGCGCCACCGCGGTCCACCCGATCAGCGCTTTGGTGCCGCGGGCACGCAACGTGCCGACGATCACCCCGACCAGACCGACGATCGGCAGCGCCGCGATGGGGAAGCCGAGGCGGAAGGGATGTTTGTAGATCGGCTTGGCCTCGCGGACGTTGTCGAGCCAGTTGCGCTGGAGCTCCGGCGACACGCCTTCCGGCCGGCCGAGGCATTGCGGGAAGAAGTGCGCGAAGCCGGCCGCGATGACCGCACCGGCGAGCACCGACAGGCCGATCCGGACGCCGCGCGCGGCCGGGTTGATGCGGGCGAGCAGGAACAGGAGCGCGCCGGCGACGACGCAGACGCTCAGCCACACCGGGGTCAGCGCATCGCAGCGCATCGCGTAATTGGCGTTGGAGGCGAAGGCGGCGAAGCCGAACGCGCTGCCGCCGCCCAGGCTGAGTGCGTAAGCGGACAGCCGCGTCGCCTCTGCCCGGTCCCACACCCAGCGGAGCGCGAGGATGGCCCCGGCCATCGCGCAATAGGGCAGCATCTCCAGCCCGATCGACAGGCTGACCGCACTGGCGAGCCCGACCATAAGGCCGCCGCGCGCGCCCCTCGGATCGCACAGGCCGGCGACGGTCAGGCTCAGCATCGCGAGCTGCCAGCCGTGATGATCGATGCGTTCGGGCAGGAACATCAGCATCGTCGCCGACGTCCCGAGCAGGAACACGAGCGCGAGCGGCCACGCCAGCGGGTGGATCAACCGCCGCACCGTCGCCGCGACACCCAGCATCGCGATCGACAGTGGGATCAGCGGGGCGATGCCGCAGGCGAGCCGCTCCGCCCAGGCGTTGCTGGTGAACAGGCGAAAGAACAGGATGAGGCCGGCGATCGGCAGATCGACGATACGGCTCCAGTGGATGTCGAAGCCGACGGGCGGGTTGAGCCGATAGTTGCGCAGGTCGTACCAGCCCTGGCCGCCCAGCCAGGCGCGCACCTGCATCAGGCGCATATTGTCGTCGGTGTCGCCGAGCGACAGCCAGCGGACGAGGTTCCAGTCGCTCCACACGTACCAGATTGTCACCGCAAGCCAGGCGACGAGGGTGAGCGCGATCCAGTGGCGGTCGAGCCATTCGCTCGGCCGGCGGGTCGGTTGGTTGTTCACGCTGTCACCTTCGAATTTGCCCGTTTCGCTCCCGCACCAATGGCTTTAGGGCGAGAGCCATGGCGAGGGAAGCACTGGCACGGCTGGATGGTTTGCGCAGCAGCGGCATGCTGGGGCAGATGATCCGCTTCGGGATCGCCGGCGGCATTTCGACGCTGATCTATTCCGCCGTCTACCTGCCGCTGACCACCTGGGTGTTCGACCGCCGGCACGCGGTCTATGCGGTGCCCTTCGCCTTCGCCGTGGCGGTGTCGGTCGGGTTCGTCCTGCACAGCCGCTGGAGCTTCAAGGGGCACGGCACACGGCAGCCGGGCCGCTGGCAACAGGCGCAGTTCGTCGCGGTGCAGGGATCGGGCATGGCGCTCAACGCGCTGGTCACCTGGATCGGCACCGCCCATATGGGCCTGCCCGCCTGGGCGCCGCTGTTGCCCGCCGTCGCGCTCGCGACGATCGTCACCTTCATCCTCAATCGCTGGCTGGTATTCGCTTAGATTATGGACCGTATCGTCTACGACCGCATGGCCGCCCATGATTCCACCCATTGGTGGTATCGCGCCCGCCGCGACATCCTGAGCGATTATCTCACCCGCTACGGCAACGTACCGGCTGGCGCGCGCATCCTCGAAATCGGCTGCGGCACCGGCCATAACCTGCCGATGTTGGCCGCATTCGGCGAAGTGGACGCGATCGAGATCGATCCTGCGGCGCGGGACATCGCGAGCGAGCGGCTCGGCAAGCCGGTCGGCGATGCGCCGTTGCCGGACCTGCCCGGTGTCGCGCGCGGCAGCTACGATCTGGTCGCGGTGCTCGATGTCGTCGAGCATATCGAGGACGATGTCGCGGCGTTGCGGGGCATGGCGACCTTGCTGAAGCCCGGCGGCAAGATCCTGATCGCGGTGCCGGCGCACCAATGGCTGTGGAGCGCGCACGACGTGGTGAACCATCACCACCGCCGCTATTCCAAGGGATCGCTGGTCAAGGCGATCACGGCTGCGGGGCTGGCCCCTCGCAAGCTGACCTATTTCAACTCGTTGCTCTTTCCGCTCGCGGCGGCAGCGCGGATCGCGGGGCGGCTGACGGGTCGCGACGACAGCGACGATTCGCCCCCGGCCAAGCCGCTCAACGCGCTGTTCGAAGCGATCTTTCGGCTGGAGCGTCACGCCGTCGGCCGGGTGCCGCTGACACCGGGTGTGTCGATCGTGACGCTGGCCGAGCCGGCGCGGTCGTAAGCCGGCTTATTCCGCCGCCGCGCGTGTTTCGGTCACCTCGAATTCCGGTGACGGTTCGGCGGCGTTGAAGCCCAGGGTCGAATGGCCTTTCACCGGCCCGGCGATGTCCGCGACCAGATACAACGGCCGGCGCTTCGATTCGATATAGAGGCGCCCCAGATATTCGCCGATCATGCCAAGCACGAACATCTGCACCGCGCTCAGCACCGTCACCACGAGCATCGTCGAGGTCCAGCCCTGCACCGGCGATCCCTCAAAGAACCCCCACAGGATATAGAACAGCAGCAGCAGCGACGCGCCCGCCAGGATCACGGAGGCGTGGCTGGCGAAGCGCAACGGCGCGGTCGAGAAGCCGGTGACCGCGTCGAACGCGAGCCGAACCATCTTGCCGAGCGGATAATTGGTCTCGCCCGCATGCCGCTCGGCGCGATCGTAAGGGAAGGGCACCTGGCGGAAGCCGACCCAGGCGACCATGCCGCGGATGAAGCGCGCCTGTTCGGGCAGCGACAGCAGCGCATCGAGCGCGCGTCGGCTCATCAGCCGGAAATCGCCGGTATCGAGCGGGATCGGCGTGTCGGTGACGCGATCCAGCACGCGGTAGAAGGCGGCGGCAGTCGCCTTCTTGAAGATCGTCTCGCCTTCGCGCTTGCGCCGCACCGCATAGACGACGTCGGCGGATTGTGCGGCCATTGTCGCCCGCATATCCGTCAGCAGTTCGGGCGGGTCCTGCAGATCGGCGTCGATGATAAGGATCTGCGCACCCGAACACAGGTCCAGGCCCGCGGTCAGCGCCAGTTGGTGGCCGTGATTGCGTGACAGGTTGATCGCCACCAGCCGCGGGTCCGCCGCGCTCAGCCGCTGCATCACCGCCCAGCTGTCGTCGCGACTGCCGTCGTTGATCAGCACGATCTCGTGATCGTCGCCGACCGCCGCCTTCGCCGCCGCCGACACGCGCGCATGCAGCAGCTCGAGGCAGGCGGCCTCGTTATAGCAGGGGATGACGACGGACAGGGCGGGGCGATACATGGCGAAGGTCTTAGCGGCTCGCGCGGCGGTCATCCACATGTAACCGCCGTTCCCCGCCGCTCAGCCGAGCAGGTTGCTCAGCACGTCGGGGTGGAAGCCCCAGCCGAGGAACCCGCACAGCGACATGAACAGCCCGAACGCGCCGAAGCCCCAGGCTGCGACCAGCAGCCATCCGCTCTCGGCCAGCGCCGCGACCGCGCAGATCGATACGGCGGTGGCGATCAGCGCCTCGCTCGCGTCGAACTGGTCGTCGTGCACGTTAAGCGCGTCGTAGCGCTCGCTTGCGGCCTTCGCCTGATGCGCCAGCCGCGGTGCCTCCGCGCGATAGCGCGCGGCATCGCTCGCCAGCGTCGCCGAGGCGGACGCGTGCATCGCGGCGAGTTGCACCTCCGCGATCTCGGTCACGCGCAGCTTGGTGCGCGTCGCCTGGTATTCGTTCCAGAGGTCGACCGATTGCGCCTGCGCCTGGTCCATGCCCTGGACGATGTTGCCGTCCTTGATGTTGCCAAGCCCCATCGCCACCGACAGGACGACGACGCTGATCGCTACGAGCCGGTTGAGGCGTTTGTCCTTCGCCTCGGCGCTGACTTCGAATTCCATGACCGCGCCTCTGCCCGCGAAGGCCGGCGGAGTGCCAGTGAATTGCCTGTCATGTCGAAGCAGCGCCCCCGGACGCGGTTACACGTAATCCCTCAGTTCGTCGCCGACGATGCGGACCACGTGCAGCACGTTGGTCGATCCCGGCGTACGGAAGGGGACGCCGGCCATGACGATCACGCGATCGCCGGCCTTGGCGATCCCGGTGCGCAGGGCCATCCGCTTCGCCTTGCCGACCATGTCCTCGAACGATTCGACGTCGCGAGTATGGACCGCATGCGTGCCCCACAGCAGGCCGAGGCGGCGCGCGGTTTCCTTGCTGGGGGTCAGGACCAGCAGCGGCACCGACGGCCGTTCGCGCGCGATGCGGCGCGCGGTGGAGCCCGACGTCGTGAAACAGATGATCGCGGTAGCGGATGTGGTCTTGGCGATCTGCTTGGCGGCTTCCGACAGAGCGTCCGCGGTCGTCGGATCCGGGCGCATCACCGTGAAGTGGATGCGGTCGCCGTGCATCGGGTCGCCTTCGACCGAGATGCCGATCGCGTTCATCATCGCGACCGATTCCACCGGCCATGCGCCCGCCGCGCTTTCGGCGGACAGCATGATCGCATCTGCCCCGTCGTAGATAGCGGTGGCGACGTCGGAGACTTCGGCCCGGGTGGGCGAAGGGCTCTGAATCATCGACTCGAGCATCTGCGTCGCGACCACCACCGGCCGGCCCAGCCGGCGCGAGGTTTCGACGATCCGCTTCTGGAGCGGCGGCACCGTCTGCGGCGGCAGTTCGACGCCCAGGTCGCCGCGCGCGACCATCACGCCGTCGCACATCTCGACGATCTCTTCGAGCCGATCGATCGCCGCCGGCTTTTCGATTTTGGCGAGCAGCGCCGCCTTGCCGCCGATCAGCTTGCGCGCCTCGGCCAGATCCTCGGGGCGCTGCACGAACGACAGGGCGATCCAGTCGACACCCTGTTCGACCGCGAAGGCGAGGTCGCTGCGATCCTTTTCGGTCAGCGCCGCCATCGGCAGCACCACGTCGGGGACGTTCAACCCCTTGTTGTTCGACAGGGCGCCGCCGACCTCCACCGTCGTCTCGATCCGCTCGGGGCCATGATCGGTGACGCGCAGCACCAGCTTGCCGTCGTCCAGCAGCAGCCGCGCGCCCGGCTCGATCGCCGCGAAAATCTCCTTGTGCGGCAGTTCGACGCGGGTGGCGTCGCCCGGCGTCTTGTCGCGATCCAGCACGAAGGTGCTGCCATGTTCCAGCATGGTCTTGCCGCCTTCGAACTTGCCGACGCGCAGTTTCGGGCCCTGCAGGTCGGCGAGGATCGTCGTCGGCCGCATGAACTGCTTTTCCAGCGCACGGATCGCCTGGATGACGGCGACCTTCGATTGCTGGTCGCCGTGGCTCATGTTGATGCGGAAGGCGTCCGCGCCCGCCTGGAACAGCGTCGCGATCATCTCGGGCGTATTGCTGGCGGGACCCAGCGTCGCGAGAATGCGCACTTTCCTGGATCGGGGCGCAATGGCAGTGGTCATGGGAAAAGGCTCCTGGGGAATGGCCGCGATCTCCTCTAGCCCCTATCTAAACGCGATCAACCTTTCGGAGGAATGCGTGACCGACAAACTCGATTCCCTGCCCGATGCGGTCGCGGCGCAGGCGTTCCGCCGCCTGGTCCGCCATCTGCGCCACCGCACCGATGCGCAGAACGTCGATCTGATGGGCCTGTCCGGCTTCTGCCGCAACTGCCTGTCCGACTGGATCGAGGAGGCGGGCGACCTGCCCAAGGCAGAGGCGCGCGAGACGATCTACGGCATGCCGCAGGCGGAGTGGAAGGCGCGATACCAGACCGAGGCGACGCCCGAGCAACTCGCCCGGATGGAGGAAAGCGTGAAGCGCAACGTCCGCGAGGACGCGCTGGACGAGGCGCTTGACGAGAGCTTTCCGGCGAGCGATCCGTCGGCGATGACGGAGCCGGGCCGGGGTTGAGCCCGACGTGGTAAACGCTTAGACGCCCGCCCCTGCCGGTCGTGACCGGCATCCTTTCAGCGAATCATATGAGGGGCCGCAGGATCCTGCGGCAGGGTGGGACATGGCGGACGAACGGCAAGAAGGCATGGGCGGCGGACAGGTCGCGGCGGACGAACTGCGCCTGCTGATCGAGCGTGCGGAGCGCCTGGAAGAAGAGAAGAAGGGCATCACCGACGACATCAAGGACGTGATGGCGGAGGCGAAGGGCCGCGGCTACGACCCCAAGGCGATCCGCAAGATCCTCTCCATCCGCAAGAAGAAGAAGGAAGAATATCAGGAGGAGGAAGCTATCCTCGAGGTGTATATGCAGGCGCTCGGCATGATCTGAGCCGCCCGGCGGCTTGACCGGAAACGCTGGCGTGTCTTATGTCGACAAGACACCTTGCAGGATATGCGCTTCATGACCCTTCGTCTTGCCGCCACAGTGATGATCGCGGCGGCCGTTCCGACGGTCGCCCACGCTGCGACCCAGCCGGATCGCGCCGGGGTGGAGCAGGTGGTGGAGCGGTTCAATGCGGCGCGTGCCGCTTTCGATCCGGCGGCGCTCGCGAAGACGCTGGCGCCCGATTACCAGGAGATTTCGCCGGTCGGCGACGTGGACGATCGCGCCAAGGTGCTCGGCTTCTATCGCGCCGAGGATCGCAAGCCGGCGCCGATGATGCAGAGCAGCGAGCGCACCATCGTGCTACGCGACGCGACCGGCATCGAGACGGAGCGGCTGTCCTTCACCATCGCCCGGCCCGACGGCACGACGAGCACGCGCTCGATCCGCGTGCGCTATGTCGCGACCAAGCTGCGCGACGGGTGGCAACTGGTGTCCGCGCAATATACGCCGATTCCCGCAGCGAGGTAGCCAGACAGATCGCCTGCACGGCGAGGCGCCGGAGCCTTCCAGCCATGTCCGTGTGTCCCGGCGGACGCCCATACGAGTCCGGCGTGACGGGGGTGTCGTGACGCGTGCTACGGCGCCTCGCTCGCCGCCGTCGTCCAGCCGAGCCGCGGGATCGTGATCGACCGCTTTCCCGACAAGTCGACCCGCGCGACGAACAGCTCGCGGCTCTCGATATAGCCGATCAGCCGCCGCACCCGCCCCAGCGAGCTGGTGCCATAGGTCTCGGCCAAGGCGCTGTCGGATGGGCATGGCTCGCCCTCCCGCGCGGCGCACGCGACCAGCAGGAACGCACCGATCATGTCGTCGGGCAGCGAATAGGCGAGCTCCATCGCTTCCGCCCATTGGGGGTCGGTGACGTCGAAGATTCCCGCCCGCGCCGCCGACAGCCGCCGGGTGAAGCCGGGCAGGTCGAGCGGCGGCCTGGCCAGTCCCGCCATCCGGCAGCGAACCTGAAAGTCCTGGAACAGCACCGACGGTGGCCGCAGCGCCGAATCCCGGTCGGCGACGATCGCCTCCAGCACGCTGGCGTAGATCGCCTCGACCTCGCCGTCCGACTTGTCGGGCAACGGCGCTAATACGGTCTGCTGTGCGGTCGGACGTTCGATCGTATCGAGCAATTCGTCGGCGGGCACGCGTCTCGGGCGCGAATCGAAGCTCATCGGCAGTTGCGGCGCTTCGTCGGGCGGTGGTGCGAAGATCAGCTGTTGCAGATTTTCGGCGGGGGCGCTCGGCAACGGGGTCAGCTTCGGGCTGCCGCTGCGCGCCGAGGTGGCGACCTGGCCGATCTTGACCGTGATCGGCCGTCGCGACACCGCCGGCCCCAACGCCAGGAACGTGCCGCGCGCGAGATCCCGGATCACGTCCGCCTGTCGCCGCTCCATGCCGAGCAGATCCGCCGCACGCGCCATGTCGATGTCGAGAAACGTCCGCCCCATCAGGAAGTTGGACGCTTCGGCCGCCACGTTCTTGGCGAGCTTCGCCAGCCGCTGCGTCGCGATCACACCCGCCAACCCCCGCTTGCGGCCGCGACACATCAGGTTGGTCATCGCCGACAGCGATGCGCGCCGCACCTCTTCCGACACCTCGCCGCCGGTGACGGGCGCGAACAATTGTGCCTCGTCCACGACCACCAGCGCCGGATACCAATGTTCGCGCGGAGCGTCGAACAGCGCCGACAGGAAAGCGGCGGCGCAGCGCATCTGCCCTTCCGCCTCCAGCCCCTCGAGGCTCAGCACGACGGACGCACGATGCTCGCGCAGCCGCGTCGCGATCCGCGCGATCTCGGGCACCGAATAATCCGCCGCCTCGATCACCACGTGACCGTAGGGGCCTGCAAGGGTGACGAAATCACCCTCCGGGTCGATCACCACCTGTTGCACCTGTCCCGCCGATCCTTCGAGTAGGCGGCGCAGCAGGTGCGACTTGCCCGACCCGGAATTGCCCTGGACGAGCAATCGGGTGGCGAGCAGTTCTTCGAGGTCCATGGTCACGGGTGCGCCGCGGTCGTCGCTGCCCATGTCTACGCTGACGGTCATTGCCGCTGCGTTTGGCCGATGCGGGGGGGCGGGGGCAAGCGCTTTGCGGCCAATGCCCGCTGCGGCATCCATCCCCGCCACGCCGACGCCCGAACGGACACCGCGCCCGTTGCCGCTCACGATCCAGTGCATCATGATTCACCATGATGATCCAGAACCGCCGGGCGTCGAAGGGGCGGGCTTGGCGTCAGCCTGGATCATGCAACGAACCTGCTCGCCGCGCGCGAGGCGAAGATCGACGGGCTGGCGAACCGCGCGCCCACAGCCTAAGGCGACAGGATTATCGGTTAGAGGCAGTCATGGCAGGCCATTCCAAGTTCAAGAACATCATGCACCGCAAGGGCGCGCAGGATAAGAAGCGTTCGGGCATGTTCTCCAAGCTCAGCCGCGAGATCACCGTGGCGGCGAAGATGGGGATGCCCGATCCCGACATGAATCCGCGCCTGCGCGCCGCGGTGAACGCCGCCAAGGCGCAGTCGATGCCCAAGGACAATATCCAGCGCGCGATCGACAAGGCGTCGAAGGGCGACACCGAGAATTACGAAGAGATCCGCTACGAGGGCTTCGGTCCCGGCGGCGTGTCGCTGATCATCGAGGCGCTGAGCGACAACCGCAATCGTACCGCAACCAACGTTCGCACCGCCGTCGCCAAGAACGGCGGTAACCTCGGCGCGAGCGGATCGGTCAGCCATGCATTCGACCGGATGGGCCTGATCAACTATCCGGCGTCGGCCGGCGATGCGGAAACGGTGTTCGAGGCGGCGCTGGAGGCGGGCGCGGAAGACGTCACCTCGTCCGAGGACGGTCACGAAATCTGGACCGCGGTCGGCGACCTGCACGAAGTCGCCAAGGCGCTGGAGCCGGTGTTGGGCGAATTCGAGGGCGCGAAGCTCGCCTGGCGCCCCCAGGTGATGGTCGCCGTGGACGAGGCGGATGCCGCGACCCTGTTCAGGCTGATCGACGTGCTGGACGACGACGACGACGTGCAGACGGTGTGGGGCAATTACGAGATTTCCGACGAGGTGATGGAGAAGCTCGGTTGAGCCTTTGCGTCTGGTTCGGCGGCGCTGCGGCGCTCTCCTGTCCGGCCCGCGGGATGGTCGATGGTCGTCGATGGTCCTTCGGCTGGGGGCTGTCAGGGCTGGCCAGCGTGATGATCCCGGATCGTGACGACGCTTCTGTGACTATGGCGCTCGCCGGAGCGTCGCGCTGATCATCCTCGGCCTCGATCCGGGACTTGGCACCACCGGCTGGGGCGTCATCCACGCCGATGGTAACCGGCTGAGCCATATCGCGAACGGCCAGATCAAGACCGATCCGTCGATGGCTTTGCCGCGCCGCCTGTCCAACCTGCATGCGGCGTTGATCGACGTCATCCTCGCCGAACGCCCCGACGGCGCTGCGGTCGAGGAGGTGCTCGGCAACACCAATGCGCAATCGACGCTGAAGCTGGGGCAGGCGCGCGGCGTGGTGCTGCTCGCCGCGGCGTCGAACGGGCTGCACATCGGCGAATATCACCCGTCCACCGTCAAGAAGGCGGTGGTCGGCACCGGCGGCGCGGAAAAGCGGCAGATCCAGGCGATGATGGCGGTCCTGCTGCCCGGCGCGAAGCTCGCCGGCCCCGATGCCGCCGACGCGCTCGCGGTGGCGATCACGCACGCCCATCATCTCGCCTCCGCACAGGGCATGGCGCGGCGTGCTAGGGTGACGGCATGATCGCACACCTTAAAGGACGCCTCGATTCGACGGGCGTGGACTATGCCGTGATCGACGTCGGCGGAGTCGGCTATTTCGTCGGGGCCTCGGCGCGCACGCTCGCCGCGATCGGTCCGGTGGGTGAGGCGGCGATGCTGCACACCGAGATGCTCGTCGCCGAGGATTCGATCCGCCTGGTCGGCTTCGCCCGCGCGGAAGAGCGCGACTGGTTCCGCCTGTTGACCGGGGTGCAGGGCGTGGGATCGCGGGTCGCGCTCGCGATCCTGTCGGCGCTCGACACGCAGGAGATCGCGCGGGCGGTGTCGGCGCAGGACAAGGCGATGGTGGCGCGGGCCAATGGCGTGGGTCCGAAGCTCGCCGAGCGTATCGTCCGCGAACTGAAGGACAAGGTCGGCACGATCGCCCTCGGACCCGCCGCGGCCGCGCAGGTCGTACCCGTCGGGGCGGCGGCGGATGCGGTGTCCGCCCTGCTCAACCTCGGCTTTCGCCCTGCCGAAGCCGCGAATGCGGTCGGCGCGGCGGAGGAAGACCTCGGGCCGGCGGCGACGCTGGATGCACTGGTGCGGCTGGCACTGCGCAAGGCGGCGAAGTAGCGGCTGTCTGGACGCTTCCGTGCAACGGGACTATATCGGGAACATGGCGCAGATCCACAGGCCTTTGGCCGGGCGTGATCAGATGGAGTGCCGGGCCGATCGACGCGCGTTCCAGGGAGAGTTTGATGAACGTGACCGCGATCCTGAGCCATGCGGATGAGGGAGGTTTCGTCGCCTTCGATCCTGGCACCGGCACGACCACCCAGAGAGAATCGCTCGACAATGTCCTGACCAACCTGCGCCGAGCCGTGGAACTGTACCTCAAGGGGATACCGATGCGTTTTCGCTCTGCCCCGCTCTTCGCCACCTTCGACGTTGCTATCCATGCCTGAGCTGCCGATGGCGGTATCCAATTGACCGACGACCGCATTCTTTCCGCTAGCCGCCGTCCCGAGGATGTCGACGCGGCGCTGCGTCCGCGCAGTCTCGACGAGTTCGTCGGGCAGCAGGCGGCGCGCGAAAACCTGCGCGTGTTCATCGAGGCGGCGCGCAGCCGCGGCGATGCGCTGGACCATGTGCTGTTCTTCGGCCCGCCGGGCCTCGGCAAGACGACGCTCGCGCAGATCATCGCGCGCGAAATGGGCGTCGGCTTTCGCGCCACCTCCGGCCCGGTGATCGCAAAATCGGGCGATCTCGCCGCGCTGCTCACCAACCTCGAGGACGGCGACGTGCTGTTCATCGACGAAATCCACCGGTTGCAGCCCGCAGTCGAGGAGGTGCTGTATCCGGCGATGGAGGATCGCGCGCTCGACCTGATGATCGGCGAGGGGCCTTCGGCACGCAGCGTCCGAATCGATCTGCCAAAATTCACGCTCGTCGGCGCCACGACGCGCCAGGGCCTGCTGACGACACCGCTGCGCGACCGATTCGGCATTCCGGTTCGCCTGCAATTCTATACGGTGGAGGAGCTTACCCGGGTGGTGACGCGCGCTGCGGGGTTGCTGGAGCTGGGTATCGCCCCCGAAGGCGCGAGCGAAATCGCCCGGCGCGCGCGCGGAACGCCGCGGATTGCGGGGCGGCTGCTGCGGCGCGTTCGCGACTTCGCCAACGTCGCCGGCACCGTCACAGTAGACCGGATCGCCGCCGATCGGGCGCTCAACCGGCTGGAGGTGGACGGCCTGGGCCTCGACGCGATGGACCGGCGATACCTGCACATGATCGCCGACATCTATCGCGGCGGCCCGGTCGGCGTGGAAACGCTGGCGGCCGGCCTCAGCGAACCGCGCGACACGATCGAGGAGGTGATCGAGCCGTATCTGATCCAGCTCGGGCTGGTCGCGCGCACGGCGCGAGGGCGCGTCCTCAACGCCGGCGGCTGGAAGCATCTTGGCCTCAACCCGCCGGCGGGATCGCAGGACGGTCTGTTCGACGCGCCCTGACGCGCAGCGGCGCCGATGCCATTCCGCCCCGGAAGCCCTGAATGGCCGCAGGAGGCAAGCGGCTCCAATTCCGGCGAATGACATGCCGCGCCAAACACAATGTTGCGTGGCACCGGGCGAGGCGATCTGTTAGCCCCTTGGCATGCCCAGCTCGGCCGCCGCCTCCGCCCGCGAAATCCTCACCCGTCTCCATGACGTCATGGCCGGCCGCAACCCGGCTCAGGCCAAGCTGAACGCCGTCGTCGGGATCATCGCCGAGGCGATGGATAGCGAGGTGTGCTCGGTCTACCTGCTGCGTGAAGGCGTGCTGGAGCTTTTCGCGACCCGCGGACTGGATCAGGCGGCCGTGCACGTCACCAAGCTGGCCCTCGGCGAGGGGCTGGTCGGTTCGATCGCCGAGGATGTCGAGGTGCTCAACCTCGACGAAGCCGCGAGCCATCCCGATTTCGCCTACAAACCGGAAACCGGTGAGGAGCGCTATCACAGCTTCGCCGGCGTGCCGATCATCCGCCGCGAGCGCGCGGTCGGCGTGCTCGCCGTGCAGCACAGCGAACAGCGCAAATACCAGGATGTCGAGATCGAGGCGTTGCAGACGGTCGCGATGGTGCTGTCCGAACTGATCGCCAATGCCGGGCTGATCGACACCGCGGGGACGGGCGACAACCGGCCGCAGTCCACCGCGGCGGTGCGCCTGCCGGGACAGAAGCTGGTCGAGGGCATGGGCGCGGGCTATGCCGTGTTCCATCAGCCGCGGATCATCGTCGAACACACCGTCGCCGAGGATACCGACGCAGAGCGCCACCGTGTCTATGCGGCGTTCGACAAGATGCGCGAACAGATCGACCGCATGACGCGCGAGGCGGAGTTCGGCGTCGGCGGCGAGCATGAGGAGGTCCTCCAGACCTACAAGATGTTCGCCTATGACGAAGGCTGGGCGCGGCGGATCAACGAGGCGATCGACAGCGGCTTGACCGCGGAAGCCGCGATCGAGCGCGTCCAGCAGCGCACGCGCCAGCGCATGCGGCAGATCGACGACCCGCTGCTTGCCGACCGGATGCACGATCTGGAGGATCTCGCCAATCGCCTGCTCCGCATCGTGTCGGGTCAGATGGGCACGGCGGCGCAAATGGGCCTGCGGCAGGATACCATCCTGATCGCGCGCAACCTTGGGCCTGCCGAACTGCTGGAATATGACAAGCGCCGGCTGAAGGGCGTGATCCTGGAAGAGGGATCGTTGACCGCACACGTCACCATCGTCGCCCGCGCGATGGGCGTGCCGGTGCTGGGCCGGGTACGCGACGTGCGCCGCCTGATCGCGGACGGCGACCTGCTGCTGCTCGATTCGGTTGCGGGCAACGTCTTCGTGCGGCCCTCGTCCGCGATGGACGAGGCGTTCGAGGCGAAGCTGGCGATGCGCCAGAAGCGCAAGGCCGCCTTCGCCGCGCTGCGTGACGTCCCGCCGGAAACCAGGGACGGCCATCGCGTCACGCTGATGGTCAATGCCGGTTTGCGCGACGACGTCGCCGCGCTCGATATCACCGGCGCCGATGGCATCGGCCTGTTCCGCACCGAATTCCAGTTCCTCGTGTCGGCGACCCTGCCGCAGCGCGAGCGCCAGCAGCGGCTGTACAAGGAAGTGCTCGACGCCGCCGGCAGCCGCCCCGTCATCTTCCGGACCGTCGATATCGGTGGTGACAAGGCATTGCCCTACCTCAACAAAGAGGATGCGGACGAAGAGAATCCGGCGATGGGCTGGCGCGCCCTGCGCCTCGCGCTCGACCGCGACGGCCTGATGAAGGTCCAGGCGCGCGCGCTTATCGAGGCAGCGGCAGGCCGCACGCTCAACGTCATGTTCCCGATGGTGTCCGAGGCGTGGGAGTTCGCCGAGGCGAAAGCGCTGTTCGAGGCGCAGCGTGCGTGGATCGGCGCGCGCGGCCGTCGCCTGCCGCTGGAGATTCGCTATGGCGCGATGCTGGAAGTGCCGGCTCTTGCCGAACAGCTCGACCTGCTGCTGCCGGACATCGACTTTCTGTCGGTCGGCACGAACGACCTGACGCAATTTCTTTTTGCGGCCGATCGCGCGAACCCGAGGCTCGCCGAGCGCTATGACTGGCTGAGCCCGTCGATCCTGCGTTTCCTGGCGCGCGTTGTCGGCCCGTGCCGTGAGGCCGGGGTCGACCTGGGCGTCTGTGGCGAGATGGGGGGGCGGCCGGTCGAAGCCATGGCGTTGATCGGGCTGGGGATCGATCGGCTGTCGATCACGCCGGCGGCGATCGGACCGATCAAAGCGATGGTCCGCAGCCTCGATGCCGCGGCGCTGCGAAGCTTTATGGGGACGCTGCTGGCGCACCCGCCGCGCGACATGCGCGGCGCATTGACCGACTGGGCGGGGCAAAGCGGCGTCGATCTGGCCTAAACGACCGGCGAACCGGGCGCCGCTTCCGTTGACTTGCGGCAAGGCATCGGGGAATGTCGCGCCGTCACCGATCCGCAGCCCCTCCCTTGGAGACACGAATGGACGAGGTCGATTCCGGCCAGCTCTCACCGAACCCCGTATCACCGGCACGGCCGGGGGAACGGTTGCGTGTCGCGCGAGAGGACCGGGGCCTCAGCTTGGCTGAGATCGCCGCGCGCACGCGCGTGCCACAGCGCCATCTGGAGGCGCTGGAGGCGGGGGATTACACCGCATTGCCGTCGCCGACCTATGCGGTGGGTTTTTCCAAGGCCTATGCCCGTGCGGTGGGTGCCGATGAGGTCGTGATCGCGCAGGACGTACGGCGCGATCTCGACAAGCTCGGACCGCGCCAGCCCGAATATGTGCCGTACGAAACCGCCGATCCGACGCGCGTTCCGTCGCGCGGCATCGCGGTGATCGGTGCCGGCATCGCGCTGGCGGTGCTGATCCTCGTCGCCTTGTGGTATGGCACCGGCCTGTTCCAGTCGCGCGGCTCTGCGACCGCCGGCGAGGACAAGGGCGTCGTCGCCCAGACGATCGCACCGACACCGGCCGCGACGCCGACGGCCGCCGCGCCGTCCGGCGGACAGGTGGTGCTGACCGCGAACGACGAGGTGTGGCTGCGCGTCTACGATGCCGACAACAAGACGCTGTATCTCGGCACGATGAAGCCGGGTGAGCGGTTCGAGGTGCCTGCGGGCGCCAAGGATCCGATGATCAACGTTGGGCGTCCCGACAAGCTGAGCGTTACGCTGAACGGATCGGCGATCCCGCCGCTGGGCGATGGGTCGCGCGCGATCAAGGACGTGCGCGTCAGCGGCGAGGCGATCGCCGCGCGCAGTTCGGCGCAGTCGTCGGCGCCGTCGCAGCCTGCCGCGACGCCCACTTCGTCCCCGCGTCGGAATGCGGCTGCACCGAACCGCAGCGGCCGCGCCGCGCGGCGATCGGCGTCCGACGAAACGCAGCGCGCCAATCTGTCCTCGGCGCAAAGTGTCGCAACCACCGGAAATTCCTCGGCACCTTAAGGCTGGCGACAGGATGATGGGTGCAGCTATGGTGAATAGCTGCTAAATGCGCTTTGTAATTCTGCCAAAGCGCCGGGGGGGGCCACTACCATGCGTACGATCATTTGGGCGCTTGCCGCCGCTACCACCGCTCTGGTCCCCGTGGCCGCGGTGGCGCAGAGCAATGTCGAAGGCCGCGTAGGCAAGCTCGAAAGCGAGATGCGCGCCGTGCAGCGCAAGGTATTTCCCGGCGGGGCCGGCCAGTACCTTCAGCCGGAAATCACCCGTCCCGACCTGCCGCAGGCCGCCGGCGGGATTCCCGCTACCAGCGCCGTCGCCGACCTGTCCAGCCGCGTCGGCGCGCTGGAGCAGCAGATGGCGTCGATGACCGACCAGATCGAACAGAACGGCTACAAGCTCCGTCAGCTGCAGGACCAGTTCGACGCCTACAAGCGCGGCACCGATGCCCGGCTGAAGACCTTGTCGGCGACCCCGGCGCTGGCGACCACGCCGGCATCGACCCCGCTCGGGGACGATGCGGCGGCGACCGGCTCCACCGTACGGCCGCCGCGCACGCCCGCCAAGCCAGCCGCAGCGGCAAGATTGGCAACGAGCGATGACGACGCATCGGCGCCCGCGACGGGCGTCAAGGTCGACAAACCGGCGTCCGGCGATACGCCCGAGGACGAATATCTCTACGGTTATCGCCTGTGGGCGGCGAAGCAATATCCCGAGGCGGAGGCGCAGCTGAAGAAGGTGGTCGCCACCTATCCCAAGCATCGCCGCGCCAGCTTCGCGCAGAACCTGCTCGGCCGGACGTATCTGGACGAGGGCAAGCCGAGCCTCGCCTCGATGGCTTTCTACGACAATTACAAGAAGATGCCGGACGGGGAACGCGCGCCCGACAGCCTCTACTATCTCGCCCAGTCGCTGATGAAGCTCAACAAGCCTGCCGATGCATGCAAGGTCTATGGCGAGCTGACGGATGTTTACGGGACGAAAGTTTCCGCGCAGATGAAGGCCGATGTCGAGAAGGGCCGTACCGCCGCCAAATGCAAGTGAGCCGATCGTCGCCGAAGGCGAACGGTTCCGTCGCGATCTGATCCGCGCGCTTGGGCATGAGCCCGGCGGGCCGTTGTTGCTTGCCGTATCGGGAGGCCCCGACAGCATGGCGATGCTGACGCTCGCGGCGGTGGCGTTCCCGGGACGGATCGCGGCCGCGACGATCGATCACCGCCTGCGTGCCGAAGCCGCGGCGGAAGCGGCGATGGTCGCGGATCATTGTGCGGGAATCGACGTGCCGCACGCAATCCTCTCGCCCGATGCGCCGATCGTCGGCGCCAGCATCCAGGCGGCGGCACGCCACGCCCGATACGCGCTGCTCGCCGGCCACGCCCGCCGCATCGGGGCGGAGGCGCTGACGACGGCGCATCACGTCGACGACCAGGCCGAGACGTTCCTGATGCGGGCCGCGCGCGGTTCGGGCATCGCCGGGCTGGCCGGGGTCCGGATGCGCACGGCGATCGACGAGGTCACCGTGGTCCGCCCGCTGCTCGACTGGCGACGCGCGGAATTGCGGGCGATCGTGCGACGGCAGGACGTGCCGTTCGTGGACGATCCGTCGAACAACGATCCCGCGCATGACCGGACCCGCTTTCGCCGGCTGCTGGACGCGAACGAATGGCTCGGGCCGGCGCAGCTGGCCCGCTCGGCCGCGGCGCTGGCGGAGGCCGACGGCGACGTCCGGGCGATCGTCGACTGGCTTTGGGCGAGCCGCGCTACGGTCGGCGATGCGGCGGTGCGGATCGACATGGCGGGCCTGCCGCGCGAACTCGTGCGGCGCCTGGCGCGGCGGGCGATAGGCGCCGTGATCGATGCGGCGGGGATCGCGTCGCCCAAATGGAGCGATTCGGCCAATATCGAACCGCTGCTCGACGCACTCGGCGCGGGCAAGCGATCGACCCAGGCAGGGGTGGTCGTCAGCCGTCAGCAGGACCAGTGGCGCTTTCGGCCGGCGCCGGCGCGGCGGACCGGATGAGCGGCGGCTGATCGCGCCGATCCCCTGTGAGCGAGGGCAGCCTTCGGCGATGCGCCACCGTCCGCGGCGGCCGGTCGGGAGCGCGCACGGCCAACGGCCCGGATTTGTCGCCGGGCCAACCGAATCCGCGCCGGCGTTCCATTGCCATTAACCTGCATGCGCCTATCTTGTGCGGTGAAAGGTTCCCCATGAACGACAACGACAAGCAGCCCCGGAAAGACGACGGCGGCAATGATGGTGGCAGCGGCGGAAACCCCTGGATGAAGAGCTTGCTCATCTGGGTCGGTATTTTCCTCGCGCTTGCGCTGTTCGTGACGATGTTCGGCGGCCAGACCAATGCCGGCGCGAGCAACACCGTCGCCTATTCCAAGTTCCTCGATCAGGTGGACGAAGGCACCGTGAAGGATGTCGCGATCAGCCGCGACGTCATCACTGGCACCTATTCGAGCGGTGAGAAGTTCCGGACCTATCCGATCCAGGACCCCACGCTGGTGCCGCATCTGCGCGAGAAGAGCGTCGTGATCGCCGCCAAGCCCGACGAGGGCACGTCGATGTGGATGCTGCTGCTCTACCAGTCGCTGCCGTTCCTGCTGTTCCTCGGCATCGCCTTCTTCGTCATTAAGCAGATGCAGAAGAACACCGGCGGCGGCGCGATGGGCTTCGGCAAGAGCCGCGCGCGCATGCTGACGCAGAAGGAAGGCAAGGTCACCTTCGACGATGTCGCCGGCATCGACGAGGCGCGTGCCGAGCTGACCGAGATCGTCGACTTTCTCAAGGACCCGACCAAGTTCGCGCGCCTGGGCGGCAAGATCCCGAAGGGCGCCTTGCTGGTCGGCTCGCCCGGCACCGGCAAGACGTTGCTCGCCCGCGCTATCGCGGGTGAGGCGGGCGTGCCGTTCTTCACCATCTCGGGTTCGGACTTCGTCGAGATGTTCGTCGGCGTCGGCGCCAGCCGCGTCCGCGACATGTTCGAGCAGGCCAAGAAGAGCGCGCCGTGCATCGTCTTCATCGACGAAATCGATGCGGTCGGTCGCCATCGCGGTGCCGGCCTCGGCAACGGCAACGACGAGCGCGAACAGACGCTCAACCAGTTGCTGGTCGAGATGGACGGGTTCGAGGCGAATGAGGGGATCATCATCGTCGCGGCGACCAACCGCCCCGACGTGCTCGACCCCGCACTGCTGCGTCCGGGCCGCTTCGACCGTCAGGTCGTCGTGCCGCGCCCGGATATCGAGGGCCGGATCAAGATCCTGGAAGTGCATATGAAGAAGGTGCCGCTGGCGCCCGACGTCGACGCGCGGGTGATCGCGCGCGGCACGCCGGGCTTCTCGGGTGCCGATCTCGCCAACCTCGTCAACGAAGCCGCGCTGATGGGCGCGCGCAAGGGCAAGCGCCTCGTCGCGATGGCCGAGTTCGAAGAGGCGAAGGACAAGGTCATGATGGGCGCCGAGCGGCGTTCGATGGTCATGACCGAAGACGAAAAGCGGATGACCGCCTATCACGAGGCGGGCCATGCGATCGTCTCGATCCACGAACAGGCGAGCGACCCGATCCACAAGGCGACGATCATCCCGCGCGGCCGCGCGCTGGGCATGGTGATGCGCCTGCCGGAACGCGACAGCTACAGCTACCATCGCGACAAGATGTACGCCAATCTCGCGGTATCGATGGGTGGTCGCGTCGCAGAGGAGATCATCTTCGGCTATGACAAGGTGTCTTCGGGTGCGAGCGGAGACATTCAGTACGCCACGGGTCTGGCGCGCGACATGGTCACCAAATGGGGCATGTCGGACAAAGTCGGCCCGGTCGAATATGCCCAGCCCGAGGGCGAATCGTTCCTCGGCTATTCCTCGTCGCAGCCGGTCCGCATGTCGAACGCAACCGCGCAGCTTATCGACGACGAGATCAAGGGCATCGTCGAGGGCGGGCTCGCCCGTGCCAAGCAGTTGCTGACCGAGCATGTCGACCAGCTGCATCTGCTTGCCGGTGCGTTGCTCGAATATGAGACGCTGTCGGGCGACGAGATCAAGAAGCTGATCGCGGGCGAGGAGATCGGTCGTATTGATTCGGGGCCGAAGCCGAGCGTGCCGCGGGCGGGCACCTCGATCCCGAAGACCCGCCGTCCGGGCGGACCGTTCGGCGCACCGACACCGCTCGGCGCGTAAAGCGGGTCCGGTTCAGCCGGGCGTCAGTTTGATCGGCCTAATCGGCGGCATTCCCTTTCGGAGTGCCGCCGATGTCGCGTAAAGTCCTGATTGCCCTTACCATTTCGCTCGGCCTTGCAGCGCCGGCTTCGGCCGCGATGACGGTCGGCGCCTTTCTGATGCGGGCGGCGCCGCTGCGCGCCAATCCGTTCACCGCGCTGACCAACCCCGATTACCAGGTGTTGAAGGCGGAGGCGGATACGGCCACCCGCCAGCTGCGCGCCGAGGGGGCGGCACGGCAGGCCGCCGGCAAGAAGCCGATCGCTTGCATGCCCGATGGCGAGAAGATCGGCATCCTCCAGATGCTCGGCGGGCTCGACGCACTGTCGCCCGCGGAGAAGAAGCTGCCGTTGAAGGATGGCTATGCCAAGGTTCTCGCCAAGACCTATCCCTGCTGACGCAGCCGATCGGCGCTGGCGGCGGAAGCGTCGGCAGCGTCAGTCGGTCAGCCCGTGCATCAATAGCAGCGCGGCGAACACGATCAGCGCGGTCCAGGCGAAAATCAGCAGCAGCGACGTGCGCCACAATGCGGATCGCTTGCGCAGGGAATAGGCACCGCGCAGTTGCACGAACATGTGCACCGGCGGGACCAGGAAAACCGCCAGCACGATCCACCCCTCGCTCAATCCCGCGACACCCAACAGGCTCAGCGTGATCACCATCAGCATCATGAAGGCGAGGCTGTAGGTGACGAAGATCGCGTGATCGTACAGCCCGAAGCGCCGCCGCCAAAGGAACAGCAGCGCGACGAATGGCGTCGAGATCGGGATCAGCAACCAGCTGTATTTATAGGCGCTGGATTGCAGCTTGTAGAGCGCAAGGCCGGGGTTCTTCTGCGCCTTGTCGATGCCATGGTCCAGTGCGGCCCATCCCGTCTTGGCATTGTTGAACGTCGGGCTCCATTGACCGGTCTGCGTGGATCTCAGGGCGGTGATCGTGCTCCGCAACGCGCGGATCTCCGAATCCGCCTGCGTCGTCGGTTTGCCCGCGGCGGTTAGCGTCGCCTTGTTCTTTTCGGCGCGATCGAGCTTGTCCTGCACCTTTTCGATGCTGCGCGCGATGCCGACGCTGTTGTTGCTCAGCCGGTCGGGCGACAGCGCTTCGGCGATGTCGCCGTCCAATGCGCTGATCGTGGCGAACATCAGGAATACGGTGAACAGGAACAGCGCCAGCGGCGATACGAACCGCGCGCGTTCGCCGGCGACGTAGCGGCGGGTCAGGTCGCCGGGTCGCCAGACCAGCATCGGCAGCGTCCGCCAGATCTTGCCTTCGAAATGGAACACGCCGTGCGCGATCTCATGCCCGATCGCGCCGATCGTGCGGTGGACGTGCGCACTCTGGCCACAGGCATGGCAATGCGCCCCGACCAGCCGCGTCCCGCAATTCAGACACAACGTCCCGCCATGCCCGTGACCCTGCGCCTCACCGGCGTGCGGCTCCACCGACCGCGCGGCGAGCGCGCCCGTGATGAAGTCCCCTGCTGCTGCGATATCCCCCGACATGGAGGGCAGCCTAGCAAGCGTGTCGGCGTGGCGCGAGGGGGTATGTCATGGTAACGAACATCATGGCAGACGCAGACAATCCGACCGAATTGATCGCCGACATGGGCCGCCGCGCGCGCATCGCTGCGCGCCGCCTCGCGGGGCTGCCGACGAACGAAAAGGCTGCCGGCCTGCGTGCCGCCGCGGCGGCGCTGCGGACGGCGGAGGCGGCGATCCTTGCGGCCAATGCGCGCGACATGACGGCGGGCGAGGCGCATGGCCTGACCGCGGCGCTGCTCGACCGGCTGCGCCTCGACCCGTCGCGCGTGGCGGCCATGGCGGCAGGGGTGGAGGCGGTGGCGGCACTTGCCGATCCGGTCGGCCAGACCATCGATCGCAGCGAGCGGCCCAACGGCCTGCGACTGGCGCGGGTGCGCGTGCCGATCGGCGTCATCGGCATCATCTACGAATCGCGGCCCAACGTGACCGCGGACGCCGCGGCATTGTGCGTGATGGCGGGCAATGCCGCGATCCTGCGCGGCGGCAGCGAGGCGGTGCGCAGCAACCGCGCGATCCACGCCGCGCTGACGGCCGGGTTCGCCGCGGCGGGCCTGCCTGCGGACGCGGTGCAACTGGTGCCGACGACGGATCGCGCCGCAGTGGGGGCGATGCTCGCGGCGGACGGCGCGATCGACCTCGTCGTGCCGCGCGGCGGCAAGAGCCTCGTGGCGCGGGTGCAGGCGGAGGCACGGGTGCCGGTGCTGGCGCACCTCGACGGCATCAACCATGTCTATGTCGACGCGTCCGCCGATCCGGACATGGCGCGCGAGATCGTCGTCAACGCCAAGATGCGGCGAACCGGCATCTGCGGATCGATGGAGACGCTGCTGATCGACCGTGGCTTCGCGCACCCCGCCATGCTGGTCGAAGCCTTGCGCGCGGCCGGCTGCGAAGTGCGCGGGAACCCGGCCGAAGCAACGATCGCCGCGCTGGTGGTGCCGGCGACCGATGCCGACTGGGATACGGAATATCTCGACGCGATCGCCTCGGTTGACCTGGTCGACGGGGTCGAGGGCGCGATGGCGCACATCGCCCGCCACGGATCGCATCACACCGACGCGATCGTCGCAGCGGACGAGGCGGTGGCCGAACGCTTCCTCGCCGGTGTCGACAGCGCGATCGTGCTGTGGAACGCCTCGACCCAATTCGCCGACGGCGGTGAATTCGGGCTGGGGGCGGAGATCGGCATCGCGACGGGTCGGCTCCATGCGCGCGGGCCGGTCGCGCTGGAGGGGCTGACCACGTACAAATGGATCGGACGCGGCACCGGGCAGGTCCGGCCGTAGATCGCGAGGGAGAGGATCGCGCGGTGGCGCGTTGAGCGCCGCGAACGATCCCCGTCCTTTCGAGGTTTCCCCATGCGCTACAATCCACTCGGCCGTACCGGCCTGTTCGTCTCGGAACTGTGCCTCGGCACGATGACCTTCGGCGGCGAAGGTTTCTTCGCCTATATGGGCGCGGTGAAGCAGGATGGCGCCGACGCGCTGGTGCGGGCGGCGTTCGATGCGGGGGTCAACTTCATCGACACCGCCAACGTCTATTCGCAAGGCCTGTCGGAGGAGATCACCGGGCAGGCGATCCACAACCTGGGCCTCAAGCGCACCGATGTCGTGCTCGCGACCAAGGTGATGGGCCCGATGGGCGAAGGGCCGAACGACCGCGGCACGTCGCGCGTCCACGTCATCGATCAGGCGAAGGCGAGCCTGAAGCGGCTGAATACCGACTATATCGACCTGTATCAGATCCACGGATTCGACGCAGCGACGCCGATCGAGGAAACGTTGTCGGCGCTCGATATCCTCGTCCAGCACGGTCACGTCCGCTATATCGGGGTGAGCAATTGGGCGGCGTGGCAGATCGTGAAGGCGCTCGGCGTTTCCGAACTGAAGCGGTTCGCCCGTTTTCAGTCGGTGCAAAGCTATTATGCGCTCGCCGGGCGCGATCTGGAGCGTGAGATCGTGCCGATGCTGCGGTCCGAGGAATTGTCGCTGATGGTGTGGAGCCCGCTGGCGGGTGGCTATCTTTCCGGCAAGTACACCGAAGGCAAGGGCGACGGTCGCCGCGACGAGCGCGCCTTCCCGCCGGTGGACGAGGCGCGCGGGGCAAAGGTGATCGCGGCGATGCGCCCGATCGCCGACGCACATGGCGTCAGCGTCGCCCAGATCGCGCTGGCCTGGCTGCTCCACCAGCCCCACGTGACCAGCGTCATCGTCGGCGCCAAGCGCGAGGATCAGCTGCGCGACAATCTTGGCGCGACGGAGATTTCGCTTTCGGCGGACGACCTCGGCGCGCTCGACGCCGCCAGCAAGCTCGCGCCCGAATATCCCGGCTGGATGATGGACTTGCAGGGCGGTTATCGTCAGCCGCAATTTGATCAGATGCGGCACCCGCGCTGATCGGTTGTGACGCAAGGGCGCGGGGCGTAGACGCACGGTATGAGGATCAACGGTCGGCCGCGAAGGCCGCAAGGCATCACACGCGCCTTCCTGCGCCGGCAATCGGATGAGGGTCTGCGCGCGTGACGCCCACCGGCCTGCTCGGGGGATCGTTCAACCCGGCGCATCGTGGACATCGCGGCATCACCCTCGCCGCGATACGCGCGCTCGATCTGGACGAGGCATGGTGGCTGGTGTCGCCGGGTAATCCGTTGAAGGCGGGCGCGCGCGACATGGCGCCGTTGGCGGCGCGGCTCGCCTCGGCGCGGCGGATGGCGCGACGGGCGCCGATCCGCGCGACCGATATCGAGGCGCGGCTGCACACCCGCTATACGCTCGACACGCTGCGCAAGTTGAAGCGGCGGTATCCGCGCCGCCAGTTCATCTGGTTGATGGGTGAGGACAATCTGGCGCAATTTCATCGCTGGCACGGTTGGCGTGTGATCGCGCGTACGATGCCGATTGCGGTTATCGCGCGTCCGGGGTATGAACGGCATGCCCAGGCGAGTGTCGCAATGGGTTGGCTGCGGCGCTTCCAACGGCCCGCACGTCAGGCGAGGCATTGGACGACGTGGAGATTGCCGGCACTCGTGCTGTTGCGCTTCCGCCCCGACCCGACTTCCGCAACCGCGGCCCGCGCGGCCGATCCCGACTGGCACCGGCACATCGCCGGCCCAGCAATCCAGGAGTGAACTTGGCGAGTAACCCCCATGCCGTGCGACCGGCCGATCCGGCCGAAGTCGAGGCGCTGCACCGGCTGATCATGGCGTCGCTGGAAGACGATCAGGCGGAAGAGGTGATCTCGATTCCGCTCGCGGGCAAATCGTCGATCGCCGACCACATGGTGATCGCGAGCGGCCGTTCGACGCGCCAGGTCGCATCGATGGCGAACAAGCTTGCCGAGAAGATCAAGGCGGAGTTCGGCCGCAGCGTGCGGATCGAGGGGTTGCAGACCGCCGACTGGGTGCTGATCGACGCCAGCGACGTCATCATCCACCTGTTCCGGCCCGAAGTCCGCACCTTCTACAACCTCGAACGGATGTGGCAGTTCGGCGATACCGTGTCGTCGTCGCTGAAGCCGCTGCCGCCGGAGGTGACCAACCCCACGACGTCCGGGGCCTGACATCCTTCTGCACGTCGTGGCGCGGGGGAGAATAGGGCGTTCGCCCGAAGCCGATCTCGTCGATCGCTACCTGAAGCGGATCACCTGGCCGACGCGCGTCACAGAGCTGCCCGATACGGGCGGCAAGCTGCCCGCGCTCGAAACGCAGACGATCCGGGTGCTACTCGACGAGAAGGGCGACGTGCTCGGATCGATCGACTTCGCCCGCCGGCTGGAACGCTGGCGGGATAGCGGCACGCGCGAAGTCCGCTTCATGATCGGCGCCGCCGACGGCTTCGGCGATGCAGAACGCGCCGAGGCGGATCTGTTGCTGTCGTTCGGCCGCGCGACGTGGCCGCATATGCTGGCGCGCGCGATGCTGGCGGAGCAATTGTTTCGCGCGACGGCGATCCTGGCCGGGCATCCTTATCATCGGGAAGGGTGATGGCGACGGCGTTGCGCCTTCCCACGCCTGTTCGCGGCGCACGCGTTCGTCGCACAGCCGGAAAGGGCGCGCCGGGCCGCGTGGCAGGTAGCGGGCGTATAGCCTTGGCGGCGTTTGCCCTTTTCGCCCTCGCTGTCCCGGTGCAGGGCCAGTCGCTCGCCGATCAGCGGCAGCGCCTCGTCGCGGCCCGGCGTGATGCAGCAGTCGCCTCCCGCCGCGCCGACGATCTTGCCCGGCGCGCCGCCGCCGAACGCGATGCCGCCGACAGGGCGCGTGGCGAAGAGGCGGCGCTCGCCGCCCGCGTCACGCTGGCGGAAGCCAATCTCGCCGCGGCACAGGCCCGGCGGGCGATCGTCGGTCGCCTTCTCGCCGACCAGCAGGCGACGCTCGGCACGGCGCAGGCGCCGGTGGCCCGCCTGCTCGCCGCGCTCGTCGCGCTGGCGCGGCGCCCGACGGTGGCCGCGATCGCACAGCCGGGATCGGTCGACGATCTGGTCCACGTCCGCGCCGTCCTTGGTGGCGCGCTGCCGGTGGTGCAGGCGCGCACCGATGCCGTGCGCCGCGCGATCGCCCGGACCCGCGCACTGCAAAGCAGCGCCTCCCTCGCCGCCGCCGCCCTGCGCCAGGGCCGCGCGCAGCTGGAGGCGGACCGCACCGCGCTGGCGCAGCTTGAGGCGGCGCACCGTCGGCGCAGCCAGACGCTGGGCCGGGATGCGATCGGCGAATCGGATCGGGCACTCGCCCTGGGCGAGCGTGCGCGGGATCTCGTCGACTCTCTTGGCGAAGGCGATGTGGCGCAAGCGACGGCGGCGGACCTCGCGACCCTGGCGGGTCCGCTGCCGCGGCCGCTCGCACCCGGAGCTTCGGTGCCGCCGCCGATCAGGAACGTCTATCGCCTGCCGGTCCGCGGCAGGCTGGTGACAGGGCTGGGCGAGATTTCCGATGCCGGCGTGCGCTCGCGCGGCCTGACCTTCGCCGTCGCCGCTGCGGCACCGGTCATAGCGCCGGCGGCGGGGCTGGTCCGCTATGCGCGTTCGTTTCGCGGGTACGGCATGATCGTCATCCTTGATCATGCCGATGGCTGGACCAGCCTCGTCACCGGACTGGGCGCGGTGCAGGTGCGCGTCGGGCAGCGCGTCGCCGCCGGCGCGCCGATCGGCACCGCGCGGACGGGCGAGGATCCCCGCGTCACGGTCGAGCTGCGGCGGGGCGGCAGGCCGATGGATATCGCCGCGCTGCTCGGCTGATCCCGCGGCAAGTCAGCATCCGTTCAGCGTCACGGCGCTTTGCTCTGGCCCGAGAATAAGGCTAAACGTGCGGACTTTCCCGCCTTCAGGATGTTCGATGGCCCGTCCGCTGCTTACCGCGACCGCAATCCTCGGTTCGCTGTCCCTGATCCCGCTCGCGACGCAGGCGATGGCGGCGGTGGACACCGATACATACCGCGAATTCGACCAGTTCCTCGACGTCTTCAACCGGATCAAGGCGGATTATGTCGACAAGGTCGACGACCAGAAGCTGATCAAGGGCGCGATCGCGGGCATGCTGGCCAGCCTCGATCCGCATTCCAGCTACGTCGATGCGCTCGACTACGACAATCTGCGCATCCAGACCGAGGGTAATTACGGCGGCCTCGGCCTCACGGTCCAGATGGAGGACGGCGCGGTCAAGGTCGTCGCGCCGCAGGAGGATACCCCCGCCTATCGCGCCGGCGTAAAATCGGGCGACTACATCACCCATATCGACGGCAAGCTGATCTACGGCGAAACGCTGGACGAGGCGATCGGCCTGATGCGGGGCAAGCCGGGCACCAAGATCAGCCTGACATTGGTGCGTCCCGGCCAGGACAAGCCGGTCGAAGTGACGATGAATCGTGAGATCATCATCCAGAAACCGGTGAAGTGGGAAGTGCGTGGGCAGGTCGGCTACATCAACATCAACACCTTTTCCGAAAGCACCGGCGCCGACACGCGCGCCGCGATCATGGCGATCGACAAGAGCCTGGGCCATCGCCCGCTCGGCTATGTCGTCGACCTGCGCGACAATGGCGGGGGGTTGCTGACGCAGGCGATCGCAGTCAGCGACGCCTTCCTCGACCATGGCGAGATCGTCTCGCAGCGTGGCCGGGAAAAGACGGATATCGAACGCTATTTCGCCAAGCCGGGTGACGACGCCCACGGCCTGCCGGTCGTCGTGCTCACCAACCCCGGCACGGCGTCGGCGTCCGAGATCGTCGCCGGCGCCTTGCAGGATCACCACCGCGCGCTGGTGATGGGCGAGCGCAGCTTCGGCAAGGGTTCGGTCCAGACCTTGTTGCAGCTCGGCCCGCAGACCGCGCTGCGGCTGACCACCGCGCGCTATTACACGCCATCCGGGCGCAGCGTGCAGGAGGGCGGGATCGAGCCCGACATCAAGGTGCCGCAGATCAGCGACCCGGACTTCAAGACGCGCCCCGTCTTCCGCGAGGCCGACCTGCGCCGCCACCTGATCAACGAGGTGAAGGCGGACAACAAGGTGCTGGAGGAAGACACCAAGGACGATCCGCGCTTCGCGATGACGGCCGACCAGCTCAAGAAGCAGGGCATCGACGATTTCCAGCTGTATTACGCGCTCAAGACCGTCGCGCGGCTCGGCGGCCCGGCGCAGGTGGCGGCGGCGACGGTCGTGAAGCCGAAGGCGAAATGAACCGCGCCTTCACCCCCGCGCAGCGCCGCGCGCGGCTGCTCGCGCTGCTGCTGCCCGCCGCGTTGCTGGCAGGCGCTTGGGGATCGCAGCTGATCGGGCATCTGTACCCCTGCGAGATGTGCCACTGGCAACGCTGGCCGCATTACGCCGCCCTGCCGTTCGCGCTGCTGGCGTTCCTGGTGCCGCAGCGAAGCGTCGCCAAGATGCTGGTGGTGGTCGCCGCCTTGCTGATCGCCGTGTCGGGGATGATCGGGGTCGCGCATGCGGGGGTGGAATATCACTGGTGGAACGGCTTCACCGCCTGCACCCAGACGGTCGATCTGCGGGGGCTGGGACCGGACGAGCGGCTGGCCGCGCTGATGAAGGCGCCGGTGATCCGCTGCGACGTCGCGCAATGGTCGTTTGCGGGTATTTCGCTCGCCGGCTTCAATGCCATCCTGTCATTGGGCGGCGCGGGTCTTATCTTGTGGTGGATGAGGAACAGGCGATGAGCGGACAGGCGCGCAGCCGCTGGCGGCCGGGCGACCGGCGCGAGCCGACCGAGGCGATGATCCGTGTCGATCAGGCCGGCGAATTCGGCGCGACCCGCATCTATGCAGGGCAGCTCGCGGCCTTCGGCGACCGTCATCCCGCCAGCCGCGCGATCCATCACATGGCCGCGCAGGAAGAACGACACCGCGCCTTCTTCGACCGGATGATCGCCGAGCGCGGCGTGCGCCCTACGCTGTTCCAGCCGTTCTGGGACGCGGCGGGCTTCGCACTCGGCGCGATCACCGCGGCGATTGGCCCCGATGCGGCGATGGCCTGCACCGCGGCGGTCGAGACCGAGATCGACAAGCATTACCAGGAACAGCGCGACATGCTGGGCAGCGAGCTGGACCCCGAATTGTCCGACGCCATCGCCGACTTCCAGGCGGAGGAGTTGGAGCATCGCGATCACGCTCTGGCGAACGGCGCGGAGAATGCGGTTGGTTATCCGGTGCTGAGCGGTTTGATCCGGCTCGGCTGCAAGGCGGCGATCGCCGCCGCGAAGAGGATTTGAGAGGAACGATGATGCGTGAACTCATCGCGACGGCACTCATGCTGGCCGCAAGTCCGGCCTTGGCGCAGCAGGGCGGTCAGGCGACCGTGCAGGCGACGCAGGTGACACCGCAGCCCGCGCTTCCGGGTGCGGCGAAGCCGGTGATGATCCAGGCGCCGGGCGAAGTCGCCAAACGGGCGCCGATCGACGGCGTGCTGGTGCTTTACGGTAACGAACGCTGCCCGACCAATTCGGACGGGGACGAGATCGTGGTGTGCGAGCGGCGCAGCGCACGCGAGCAATATCGCGTGCCCAAGGAACTGCGCGAACTGCAGGTGACGCCGCAGAACGAAAGCTGGGCGGCACGGGCGACCGGCACGCTGGATGCGGGCGTCGGTGTCAGCAGCATCGGCAGTTGCTCGGCCGTCGGTGCCGCCGGGGCGACCGGATGCTTCGCCCAGAACGCCCGCGCGGCGCGCAAGGAAAATCAGGCCCGCAAGGTCGAGGAAGCCCGCGTTCCCTGATCGAAGCGGCGGATGACAGGCCACACCGCTGGGACTTGCGCCGACTCGCGATTGGTCTAGCCTCCGCTTGCGTCTTGGGGGGCGATGATGGCGACGATGATCCGAACACCCGCGACCAACGTCGTGTCGCTTGCGGCCGATCGTTTCGAGCGGGCCCTGTCCGTCACCGCCATGGTGCTGCTTGCTGCGGTCGTAGCTGCGCTATTGCGCGGGCATGCGCATTGGGGGGAGGTGCCGCCTGTCGTCTGGGCACACATCGCCACGATCCTCGTCGCGCTGGCGCTCACGCCGGTGATCCTGTTGCGGCGACGCGGAGACCGGCGGCATCGGCGGCTCGGCACGCTGTGGGCGGTCGCGATGCTGCTGACGGCGGCCCTGTCGTTCGGCATCCGGCAGAGCCATGCGGGCGGGCTCAGCCTGATCCACATCCTGTCCGTCTGGGTGCTGATCCAGGTGCCGATCCTCTGGCATACGGCCCGCACCCATCAGGTGGCACGCCACCGGCGCAGCGTACGCGGGCTGGTGACCGGCGCGCTGCTGATCGCGGGAGCCTTTACCTTCCCCTTCGACCGGCTGCTCGGCCACTGGCTGTTCGGCTGACGCCCGCCGGCACAGCGTCGGTCAGGACCGCTTCAACCCACGGACGCGGTGCCAGATGTAGAAGGCGACGAGCGCGATCAGGACGATGCCGATCAGCAGGTCGGCACGGTGGAAGGCCGCCTTCACCCGCGGGTCGCTGTTCCATGTGTCGCCGAGTTTCATGCCGACCCATGCGAGACCGAAGCACCAGGGCCATGATCCCAGGAAGGTGTAGAGGTGGAACGGCACCAGCCGCATCCGCGCCACCCCGGCAGGGAAGGCGATGAAGCTGCGGATCACGGGCAGCAGCCGTCCGACCAGCACTGCCACACTGCCCCAGCGTGCGAAGAACCGGTCGGCGGCGTCGAGCTCGCCCGGCCCGATCAGCAGATACCGCCCCCAGCGTTCGGCCAGTGGCCGGCCGCCGCGCTTGCCGATCTCATAACCGACGATCGACCCGAGATTGCACCCGATCGCGCCGGCCGTTGCGGCGAGATACAGGTCGAACCGCCCGGTCGAGACGAGATAGCCGGCAAACGGCATGATGATTTCGGACGGGAGCGGGACACACGCGCTTTCGATCGCCATCAGCAGCGCGATGCCGACATAGCCGCCGCTGGAAATCACCCAGATGGTGAAGGTGGCGAGCACGCCCAGGATCTTTTCGAACATGGGCGTGGGGCTTGGCGGATCGCCGCGCGGAAGGAAAGGGGGAACCGGATCGCCGATCGGACGCTGTGATGGCGATGACCGATCTTGCCCTGAACGATGGCCGCTCCATGCCCCAGCTGGGGCTCGGCACCTGGAAACTGCCCGATGCACAGGCGCCGATCGCGGTGCGGCGTGCCCTTGACCTTGGCTATCGACTGATCGATACCGCCGCGATCTACCGCAACGAACGCGGCGTCGGCGAAGGCGTGCAGGGCAGCGATGCCTTCGTTACGACCAAATTGTGGAACGACCGGCAGGGCGACCCTGCCGCGGCGCTGGACGAAAGCCTGGCGTTGCTCGGTCGCGACTCGGTCGACCTCTACCTGATCCACTGGCCGGCGCCGGGGCAGGCACTTTACGTGGATGCTTGGAAGGCGCTGATCGAGTTGCGTGACGCCGGCAAGACCCGATCGATCGGAGTATCCAACTTCCTGCCCGAACAGCTCGACGCGATCATCGATGCGACCGGCGTCGTGCCGGTCGTCAACCAGATCGAACTGCACCCGCGTCATCAGCGGCGCGAGGAGCGCGCCTATCACGCGGCGCATGACATCGTGACGCAATCGTGGAGCCCGCTGGGGCAGGGTGGCGACCTGTTGCACGATCCGGCGATCCTGCGCGTCGCGGACAAGCACGCGCGATCCGCGGCGCAGGTGGTGATCGCCTGGCATATCGCGCACGGCTTCTCGGTCATACCCAAGGCGGCCGACCCCGAGCATCTGAGCGACAATTTCGCCGCGCTGGATCTGACATTGGACGACGAGGATATCGCCGCGATCGATGCGCTGGAGCGCAACGAACGGATGGGGGAAGATGCGCGCGCGATGTAGCGCGCCGCCAAGGCGAAGAGCCTCAGGTTAGTGCCGCCTTCGCCAGCTTCAGGTCCTCGGCGAAGCGGGCGAATTCTTCCTCTTTCTGGGCTGGATCGGGCAGCCGCAGCAGATAGCTTGGGTGTACCGTGATCCACGCCTCGCCGCCGTCCGGCAAGTGGATCGCCCGGCCGCGTTCGCGCCCGATGGTCACCGCGCGGCCGAGCAGCGAACGCCCCGCCGTCGCGCCGAGCGCCACCGTCACCCGTGGGCGAACGAGCATCCGTTCCTGTTCGATCCACCAGCGGCACGCCTGGATTTCGCCCGTATCCGGCTTGGCGTGAATGCGGCGTTTGCCGCGCTGTTCGAACTTGAAATGCTTGACCGCATTGGTGACGTAGACCCGTGACCGGTCGATGTCGGCGGCGGCGACCGCGCGATTGAACACCTGGCCCGCCGGGCCGACGAACGGCGTTCCGGCAAGGTCCTCCTGATCGCCCGGCTGCTCGCCGACGAACATCATCTGTGCATCGACCGGGCCTTCGCCGAAGACCGTCTGCGTCGCATGTTTGTACAGGTGGCAGCGGGTGCAGGCGGACGCTTCGTCGCGTAACGCGGCCCATGCCGCCGCCGCATTGCCCCCGACGGCGCTGCGTGCGGTTTCGATCATGCCACTCTCCCGCGCCTGCGCACCTGCGATCAATTGCGGGACCAACGCGGTTTCGGGCATGTTTTTCCAGTATTTACGCGGCATCTCCTTCAGCATCGCGCCGATCTTGACGCGCGCGGGGTTGAAGATGCTGGCGTAATAGGTCTTCCACACCTCTTCGGTCGGATCCCCATCGGGCGCGTCGGCCTTGCTGGCGCCGGGACCTTCGGACAGCGCGGCGCCGTCCCAGTGAAGCGACACCTCCGGCGTCAGGATCGACCAGCGCATGCTGGCGAAGCGGTTGACGAAGAAGGCGGCGTTGGCGCGGACGATGTGATGGTCCGGTTCGAACCATGCGACGTAGCGGCTGGTGCCGTCATCGTCCTGCACCTCGCGAAAACGGAGGAAGGCCCGCATCTTGTGGATGTCGCGGCGCACGTTCTTCGCGATGACTTCCAGCTTGCGGATCAGCGGATCGGCATGGTCCTCCATCAATTTGGGCTCGCGCCGCAATCGATACAATGCGGTGTAGAGCAATGCGAAGCGCTCCGGCTCGTCCGCCATCACGACGCTGCGGGCGAGATCGATGAAGGCGCGCGGAACCGAAAAGGGGCTGGCCGCCCCCTGCGATGGCGCGTCATCGGGCGCGGTGGCGAACAGATCGACGGGCGTGTCGCCGACCTGCCAGACGATGTCGTCGGGCGGCACCTGCCGGGCGGCAAGCGCGCGCGCAGCATCACGCCACGCGTCGAAATCGTCGGGCGACGGGAGCGTGGCTATCCGCACGGGCCGCGCCATTCGATCATCGGGCTAGGGTGCAAGCCGCTCATCACGGCACGATCCGTTCCCCAGCCGAGACTGGAGAACGGTCGTGACCTGGGCCGAAGCACGATAGCGTCAGCTCGCCCGCTGACGTTCGCCCCCGCAAGGACGGCAACACGCCCCCGCCGGACAAGGGCTCCCACGAGTTCAATCGCGTTCGTCGCCGCCCGGCGGATTGGCCTTGGCCAGTTCCAGTTCCTCGGGCTTGCGCTCTTCGTAGATCGTCGCGAGTTCTTCTTCCGTGGCGTCGTCCAGTTCCTCGGCGGCGGCGGGGAACATCTCTTCCTCTTCCTCGGTGATATGATGTTCGTAGCGGCGACGCATGTGGAAGAACTTCTCGCTCCAGGCGTCCGATCCGAATTCGACGTCCGCCATCTCGCCGAGCAAGTCGTCGACCTCCTTGTGCTCGCTTACCGAATGGCGGGCATCGTCGCGCAATTCGGGATCGCGCAGCATCGTCGCATAAAGCGATTCTTCTTCGGCGGCGGCATGGCTCTGGATTTCCAGCCGGAATGCCTCGAACAGCGACTGACGCTCCTCGCCCGCACCCTGCATCTCGGCCAATTCCTTCAGCATGCCCCGCTGCTTGTCGTGGTCCCGCTTCAGGTCCGCATAAATCTGTGCCAGCGCCATGTTCGTCTCCTTCGCCCTCTCAACCGGCGACGACGGCACCCGTTTCACCTGTGAATCATTCTCACGCCGCGAACAGCTCGAACTGCTGGACCTTGGGCGCGACCAACGGACGCAGTTCGGCACGATCGGCCAACACGACCGGACGCCAATCCTCGGCGATGATGAACGGGCGTATTTTGGTGACGCTGACCGTCAGGCGGGCGACGTCGTCGAGCCGCAAACGCCGCCAGCGGCGACTGGCGACGATGCGATTGACCGCCTTCACGCCCAATCCGGGAACGCGCAGCAGCATCTCGCGCGGGGCACGATTGACATCGACGGGGAAGCTCTCGCGAAACTTGAGCGCCCAGGCGAGCTTGGGATCGATGTCGAGCGGCAGCATGCCGGTCGCATCGTCCGCCGCCGCCACGACTTCGTGCGGGCTGTAGTCGTAGAACCGCATTAACCAGTCGGATTGATACAACCGATGTTCGCGCATCAGCGGCGGACGTTGCAGCGGCAACACGGTGCTCGCATCGGGGATCGGGCTGAAGGCGCTGTAATAGACGCGGCGCAGACCGAAGCGATCATAAAGCGTCGACGCGCGGGTGACGATCTCGCCGTCCGTAGCCGCGTCGGCGCCGACGATCATCTGCGTCGATTGACCGGCCGGTGCGAAGCGGGGCGCCGATTTGTATTTCTTCCGCGCATCGCCGTTGTCGGCGATCGACGCCTTCACATCCCTCATCGCGCCTTCGATGCGCGCGCCGTCCTTCTCGGGCGCCAGACGCTTCAGTCCGCTGACCGTCGGCAGCTCGACGTTGATCGACACGCGGTCGGCATACAGCCCGGCCTGATGCACCAGTTCCGGATCGGCATCGGGTATGGTCTTCAGGTGAATGTAGCCGCGGAAGTGATGATCCTCCCGCAGCGACCGCGCCACCTCGACCATCTGTTCCATCGTGTAATTCGACGATTTGATGATGCCCGAGGACAGGAACAGGCCCTCGATGTAATTGCGCTTGTAGAAGGCGATCGTCAGCTTGACGACCTCGTCGGCGGTGAAGCGCGCGCGGCGCACGTTGCTGCTCTTGCGGTTGATGCAATAATGGCAATCGAAAATGCAGCTGTTCGTCAGCAGGATCTTCAGCAGGCTGATGCACCGGCCGTCCGGGGCATAAGCGTGGCAGATGCCCATACCCTCCGTCGATCCAAGGCCCTTGCCATCGCGGCTGTCGCGCTTCGCCGTGCCCGACGACGCGCAGGATGCATCGTATTTCGCTGCATCGGCAAGGATTTCCAGCTTCTGCTTGGTATCGAGCTGGGCCATGCGTTCGATATACGTTCCGCCGGTCCTCGGAACAAGACGTAGCAATACGATAAGTCGGCGCGGCAATATCGGCGCAACGCGAGGATGCGATCGCGACCGGGCAGGGGCAGCGGAAGGAACGAGCGATGATCCGGAACGACGCCCCCTATTTTTGCGAACGTTCGACGACGGAGGCGGTGCGGTCGATCCAGGCCGAACATCCGGGGGTGGCGGCCGTCCATCAGGAATTGTGCCTGCTCTACGCGGGACGGGCGCTGGCGGAACTGCTCAGCCGCCGGCGCTGATCACTCCGCCGCCAGCAGCGTCGTCGCGCCGCGCAGGTCGACCGAGACGAGCCGGCTGACCCCGCGTTCGACCATGGTGACGCCGAACAGGCGGTGCATGCGGCTCATCGTGACCGCATTGTGCGTGACGATCAGATAGCGGGTCTCGGTTTCCCGCGTCATACGGTCGAGCAGGTCGCAGAACCGCTCGATATTGGCATCGTCCAGCGGGGCGTCGACTTCGTCCAGCACGCAGATCGGCGCGGGGTTGGTGAGGAACAGCGCGAAGATCAGCGCGACCGCGGTCAACGCCTGTTCGCCCCCCGACAACAGGGTCAGCGACTGGAGGCGCTTGCCGGGGGGCTGCGCCATGATCTCCAGCCCCGCCTCCAGCGGATCGTCCGCATCGACGAGCGCCAGATGGGCGGCGCCGCCGTCGAACAAGGTGGTGAACAGCCGCCGGAAATGCGCATCGACAGCCTCGAACGCGGCGAGCAGGCGCTGTCGCCCTTCGCGATTGAGCGTGCCGATCGATCCGCGCAGCCGGTTGACCGCCTGACCGAGGTCGTCGCGTTCGGCGGCATTGGTCCTGCTGGTCGCCTCCAGGTCCGCCAGCTCACGTTCCGCGACGAGGTTGACGGGACCGATCCGCTCTCGATCGGCGGACAGGCGTTCGTGCAGGGCGCCCTCTTCGGCCGGACTGCGGACGGTGGCGACGACGAAGCCCAGCCGTTCGGGCAGCACTGGCGCGGGGCAGGCGAACCGTTCGCCGGACAGGCGGCCCATCTCTACCCGGCGGAGCTCATGGCTCTCCAGACGGGCCGCGGTGCCGGCCCGCGCCTCGCGCGCCTGCGCCAAGGCTTCGTTGGCGAGTCGATGCGCCTCGTCGGCGCGGCGCAGGCATGCGTCCGCGTTGTGTTCGGCGGCGGCGGTCGCCTCGGCATCGGTGCGGGCTGCGGCATGCTCGTGGTCCTGCGCAGCGATCGCGGTCACGAGCGCGGCGGGGCGGTCGGCGACCTCGACCGCTTCGCGTTGCAGGGTCGCGTCGCGAGCGTCCATGTCGGCGATCCGCTTGGCCGCTTCCCCCGCGCGGGCGCGCCAGCTGCGTGTATCGGCCTGTGCGGCGGCCAGCCGTTCGCGACTGGACTGGATCGCACGATCGCACGCGCCGCGCCGCTCGCGCGCCTGGGCGACCGCGGCGCGGCGCTGCTCGGCGGCATGCGACAGGGTGGCGACGGCGGCGGTGCCCCCGCGGCCGTCGGGCAGCGCGTCACGGACGCTGCGCGCGGCGGCAAGGTCCGCCTGCGCTTCGGCGACCTCGCCGGCGACCCGTGTCGCTCGGGCATCGACGTCCGCGCGCTGATTGGCGAGCCGATCGAGGCTGGCGGTGGCGCGATCCTCGGCGCGCTCCGCCTCGCGACCCGCTCCCTCGGCCCGGACCAAAGCGGCGCGAGCCGCCTGGGCAGCGGAGCGGGCGCTGGCGATCGCGCGATCCACGTCGGCAAGCGCCGCATCCGCGCCGGCAAGCGCGGCAGCGGCGGCGGGCCTGGCCGCCGTCAACGTCTTGAGCCGGTTGACCCGCTCCAGCCGTTCGGCGGAAGCGGCTCCGCCGCCGGTTGCGACCAGACCGTCCCAGCGCCGCAACGCCCCCTCGCGGGTGACGAGCCGCTGGCCCACCGCCAGCGGCTGGCCGGTGTCGTCGCCGACAAACGTCTGCGACAGGCGCCGGGCGAGCGCGGCGGGCGCATCCACGTGCGCGGCGAGCGGCTCCGCGTCGGTGGGCGCGGCAGGGTCGCCGGCCTGCACCACCGCGCGGCCCAGGCGGCAAGGCCGATCTCCAGATCGTCGCCCAATGCGGCAGCAAGCGCGCGTTCATAGCCCGGCGCGGGGGCGATATGGTCGATCAGCCGGTCGCGCCCGCTGCGCTGCGTTGCCCGGGTGAGCGCCGCCGATTCGGCGTCGATCGCGGCGAGATCGGCGCGCGTCGTGGCGCGGGCGCTTTCGGCGACGTCGCGACCGGCGACCGCCGCCCGCTCCGCGCTCTCAGCGTCGGCAAGTGCGGCGCGCGCGGTGTCGGCGGCGCTCGCGGCGGAACGGCGGCGTTCCGCTGCCTCGTCGCGGGCGGCGACCAGTGGCGCGAGGCTGCCCAGCGCCGCCACCGCGCGCGCGATCTCCGCCGCCTCGCGCGCCGCCCGATCCGCCCGCGTCTGCGCAGCGGCCAGCGCCGCGCCGGCAACGCGCGCCTCTGCGGCCTCGCTCGCCTGGCGTGTCAGGCCCTGCGCCAGCGCCACCTCCGCATCGCGTGCATGCCGCTCCGCCTCGGCCAGGGCAGCGTCGATCCGCGGTGCTTCGTCGGCAGCGGCAAGGATCGCACGATCGAGCGCCTTCACCTCCCCGGCGAGTCGCGCGAGCGCGTCCGCAGCGTCGGAGGCGAGTGTCCCTTCCCGCGCGCGATCCTCGGCGATGCGACGACGGGCTTGCGCCAGATCGGCGACGCGCCGTTCGGCGGCGGCGCGTTCGGCGTGGAGGGCGGCGAGCCGATGGCCCGCCTCGCTCACCCGATCGCGCGCGGCCAGTGCGGCGGCGCGCGCGGCCGCGACCGTGCCGGCGGCGGCATGCTGGTCTGCGGCGGCGGCCTGCTCCGCGACCGTGGCCGCGGCGACCCGTGCATCGGCGGTTTGCGCCTCGACCCGTGCCGCGTCGGCCGCGGCGACGGCGTCGCGCCAGCGTGCGAAGATCATCCGGCCTTCGGCGGCGCGGATCTGGTCCGACAGGGCGCGGTAACGTTCCGCCGCGCGCGCCTGGCGGCGCAGCGCCGCTGCGCGCGCATCCTGTTCGCCGATCAGTTCGTCGAGCCGCAGCAGATTGGCCTCGGTCGCGCGCAGCTTCTGTTCGGCGTCGCGGCGGCGTACGTGCAGCCCGGCAATCCCGGCGGCTTCCTCGAGCATCGCGCGGCGATCCGCCGGTTTGGCCGCGATGACCGCACCGATGCGGTTCTGGCTGACCAGGGCCGGGCTGTGCGCGCCGGTCGCAGCATCGGCGAACAGCAACCCGACGTCCTTGGCACGCACGTCGCGGCCATCGATGCGATAGGCGCTGCCCGCGCCGCGTTCGATCCGGCGCACCACCTCGCGTTCGTCGCCGTCGCCGACGTCCAGCAGGATCGAGACCTCGGCGAAATCGCGCGGCGGCCGCGTCGCGGTGCCGGCGAAGATCACGTCATCCATGCCGACGCCGCGCAACGACTTCGCGCTATTCTCGCCCATCGTCCAGCGCAGCGCTTCGAGCAGGTTGGACTTGCCGCAGCCGTTCGGCCCGACGACCCCGGTCAGCCCGCGCTCGATGCGCAGATCGGCGGGATCGACGAAGCTCTTGAAGCCGGCAATGCGGAGCCGCTTGATCTGCACGGGAATGCGGTGCCGCGTTCGGGTGTGCGTTGCAAGGTGGAGGCGCTCGCTACACGACGCCTCCCGATCCTCGTCAGCCGGATCGCGTTATGCGCCGGCGGCCTTCAGCAACGGTTCCAACTGGCCCCAGCTCAGCGCATCGACCTTCTTGCCGTTGAGGATCAGCGTCGGCGTGCCGGTGACGGTGCCGTCGGTGCTCCTGTCCTGCGTCTGCTTGGTCCAGCGATCGATCTGCTTCATATCGGCGAGGCAGGTGCGCGCCTTCGGCTCCGGGATGCCACGCTGCTTGGCAAAGTCGATCAGGCCCATCTGGTCGGCCATCATGCGGATCGCATCGACCGGCTTCGCCGCCTGCAACTGCTGCTGCATCGCCGGCGTCATCGCCTGCAGCTTGGTGTTGAAGCCCTCCTGCGCCTGGTACATCTGCTCCAGGATCGGGAAGAAGGCGGCGGGATCCGTGCAATTGCCGAGCAGCGCCGGCGGCACGTCCGGCGCTCCATGCACCAAGAATTCACGGTATTCGAAGCTGACCTTGCCGGTGCCGACGTAGTTGCGCATCAACGGCTCATAGCCCTCGCGTGCCAGCGCGCCGCAGGTCGGGCACAGCCGCGATCCATATTCGACCAGCTTGATCGGCGCGTTCGGGTTGCCGACGATCGTGCCTTCGGCGGTGCGCGACACGGTCTCGGTCCAATTCCGTCCCGTCGGAGCGGTCACCGCGGCGACCGGGCTGGCGGGCGCGGCTGGCGTGCCGCTTTCCCCCTTCGAACAGGCGGCGAGCGCCAGCGGCAGGACGAGCAGGGACGCGAGGATCTTCACGGGGTTACGCTCCATGGTTAGCGGACCTGCGCGATCTTGGCACGCAGGGTGGTTTCGAGTTGCTCCCAGCCCACCATGGGCTGGAGAATGCCGTCGAGGTAGAAGGCCGGCGTGCCGCTCACCTCGATCGGTGCATCGCCGGTCATCGCGGTGATGCGCGCCACTTCCGCCTTGTTGGCGAAACAGGCGTTGATCTGCGGCAGCGTCAGCCCGCGCCCGCGCATCGCGGCGGTCAGCCCGCCGGCATCGGCATAGGCGCGCGCCTGGGCGATCAGCGGCTGCTTGTCGATGTCGGGATGCGCCTGTTGATAGGTGCCGAGCTTCGGCAGCCACGTGTCCTGCGTCGCGAAGATCAGCGCGTGGGCCGCGCCGAACCCGCGTGCACCGGCGCAGCGCGCCAGCACCGCCGCGCCCAGATCGGCGGGATCGCGGATCAGGTGGCGATATTCCAGGCTGACCTTGCCCGATCTGATCATCTGGCCCTTCAGCACCGGCGCGCTCGCCTTGGCGAAGTCGGCGCAGTGCGAACAGGTATAGCTGCCATATTCGATCAGCTTCACCGGCGCGGCCGGATTGCCGATGACATAGGCGCCCTTCGGCGTCTGGCGCGTCGACTGGCTCCAGTCGGTGGCGGGCGCGGCGGCGAGCGCGGCGAAGGCGAGCGGTGCGAGAAGGCGCGCGAAACGGGCCATGATCATCCTACCTTGGGGATACCGCGGCTGGCGTGGACGCCGGCCGCCAACGATTCGAGCACCGCGCGCAATTCGGGGTCGGCGATGACCTTCAGCCCCTCGCCCACTTCGGCCGGCGCGGGCTTCAGCGACGGCGGCGCGCTGCGCGGCATCGGCTTTGCGACCTCGCCCTGGCGGATCGTCAGCCGCGCCACCGCCACATAGCCGAAGAAGCGATTGACCCGCTCGACGATCTCGGGCGCGATATGCTGCATCATCGGCGCATGGGCGCCGCGCACGACGATGGTCAGCACGCCGTCCGCCCGCTTGCCCGGGGGGAAGCGCAGCGATTCGGGCGCCGAGGCGGCGGCCCAGCGCGCGCCGACGATCTCGGGCCAGCGGGTGACGAGCGCGCTCTGCACGAAGCCGAAGCGCTTGAACGCCGCGCCGTGGATCGCGGGCAGCAGTTCGCTGACCGCGCGGGCGCGGTTCTGGCGGGGGGCTTCGACTGTGGGGGCGCCGGCGCGCTTGCTCATCGGGCGGTCCATGCCATAGCCGGCGCGTGGACGCTACACGCTCTTGCCCCCAACCGCTTGCGATCGCACCGGTGCTGCTCGCCTGGTACGATCGGCATCGTCGGGCGCTGCCGTGGCGCGCCTTGCCGGGCGAGGTCGCGGACCCTTATCGCGTCTGGCTGTCGGAGGTGATGCTGCAACAGACGACGGTCGCCGCGGTGCGGCCGCGATTCGCCGCGTGGGTGGCGCGCTGGCCCGATTTCGCCAGCCTTGCGGCGGCGGACGAGGCGGAGGTGATGGCGGCCTGGGCCGGCCTTGGCTATTATGCCCGCGCGCGCAATCTGGTCGCGGCGGCGAAGGCCGTGGTGGCGGACCATGGCGGCGCCTTTCCGCAGGACGAGGCGGTGTTGCGGACGCTGCCCGGCCTCGGCGCCTATACGGCGGCGGCGGTGGCGGCGATCGCTTTCGGCAGGAGGGCGGTGGTGGTCGACGCGAACGTCGAACGCGTCGTCGCGCGGCTGTTCGCGATTCGCGATCCGCTGCCGGGGGCGCGAACGGCGATCCGCGCCGCCGCCGACGCAGTGACGCCGGACGTGCGCGCGGGCGACTTCGCGCAGGCGATGATGGACCTCGGTTCGGGCATCTGCACGCCGCGCAAGCCGTCCTGCCTGCTTTGTCCGCTCGCCTCGGAATGCCGCGGCTATCGCGAGGGCGCGCCGGAGCGATTGCCCGTCAAGGCCCCGAAGAAGAGGAAGCCGCAGCGGCATGGCACGATCTTCTGGGTGCAGCGTGGCGAGGACGTCCTGTTGGTTCGGCGACCGGCCAAGGGCCTGCTCGGCGGCATGCGGGCGTTGCCGACCGGGCCGTGGACGGACGGTCCGCCGGGCCTCGACGGTGCACCCGCCGGGCTGGACTGGACGATGCGCAACGCGACGGTGTCGCACGGGTTCACGCATTTCGACATCGAACTGACGCTTGCGGTCGCCATGGGGCAAGCGCATCACGCGATCGAGGGCGAATGGTGGCCGATCGCGGAACTGGACCGCGCCGGACTGCCGACGCTGTTCGCCAAGGCCGCGGCGGCGGTGACGAGGAGGGACGGATGAAGCGGGTATACGGGATCGTCGGGCTGGGTCTTGCCGGGCTGATCGCTACGGCGGGGGTGAACGGGCAGGCGGTGAACGGGCAGGCGGTGCGGCAGGATGCGCCGGCGCGATCGGACGAGATCGTGACGCACGAGATGCCGCAATCCTTCCTGCCGACGGTGCAGGGTCTGTTCGACGGCTATGTCCGCGACGGCAAGATGCCGGGAATCGTCGCGGGCTTCGGGATCGGCGATCGTCCGGCCTGGTTCGTCTCGTCGGGCAGGATCGCCACCGATGCCGGCGCCGCGGCGGCGACGCCGGACAGTCTGTGGCGCGTCTATTCGATGACCAAGCCGGTCACCGCGATGGCGGCGATGATCCTGATCGAACAGGGCAGGATCGGCCTGGACGACCCGGTGTCCAAATACATCCCCGCATTCGCCACGATGCGGGTTGCGACCAGCCCCGAAACCAGCCTCGCCAGCGTAGCGGCCGTGCGGCCGATCACGATCCGCATGCTGCTGACCCATACGTCGGGCCTCAGCTACAACATCATCGCCAAGGGTGCGCTGCTGAAGGAATACGAACGGCTCGGCATCCTGCCCGCCGCGGTCAGCAATGCGATCGAACCGGGCATGCGCCGTGCGCGCCCGGCGACGCTCGCCGCCTTCGCGGATCAGGTCGCCAAGGCGCCCCTGATCGCGCAACCGGGCACCGCCTGGAATTATTCCGTCGGCCTCGACGTGATGGGGCGCGTGATCGAGGTCGCGTCGGGCATGCCGTTCGACCGGTTCGTGAACACCCGCATCTTCGCGCCGCTGAAGATGACGTCGAGCTATTGGACCGTGCCGCAGGCGGAGGCGGGGCGGGTCGCGACCAACTATGCCTGGACGGGCGATACGCTCGCGCCGCTCGATCCCGGCGCGACGTCGGTGTGGTTGCAGCCGCCCAGCTTCCCCTATGGCGGTGCCGGGCTGGTGATGTCGGCACGGGATTACGACCGTTTCCTGCACATGCTCGCCGACGAGGGCACGCTGGATGGCGTGCGGATCATGAAGCCCGAGACGGTGCGGCTCGCCATGTCGAACCTGCTGCCGGCCGGCGTCACCTTCGGCGGGGTCGGCGGCGCGACCGGCGGCGCGGCGGCGAACGCGACGCCGATGGGCTTCGGCGCGGGCGGATCGGTCTATCTGGCCGACGGGCCGGGCGGCATGCCGTCGAAGGGGACCTATGGCTGGGGCGGCGCGGCGGGCACGGTCGCCTTCGTCGATCCGGTGAAGAAGGTGCGCGGCACGATCATGGTCAATTACTTCCCCGCCGATCGCTGGCCGGTGCGGCAGGAGGCGGTTCGTGCGCTCGCCACCGATCTGGCGCGGTTCAGGCGATGACCATCGTTCCCGGTTTCACCGGCGGCACGCTCGACCGCGCCGATGCGCTGCGCCACGATCCCGCCGCGCTGTCGGCGAAGCTCGACTGGCGGGCGCGGCTGCTCAAGCTCGACGGACTGACGCCCGAAGTCGACGCCGACGGGCGCCTGGCGTGGACCAGCCTCGCCGACCTGCCGGAGCAGGCGGAGGTCGTGCTGCTCGGCCTCGACGCGCAGGACCGCGCGCATGTCGCCGCCTTGCTGCCGGAAAGCGGTGAAGGGACGACGCCCGCGATGCGATCGCCCGCGCTGATGGGCATGCTGGCGGCGTTGCAGCCGGGCGAGGCGGCGACCTATGCGGCGGCGCGCAGCCTGCTCGACTGGCATGCGCGGCATCGGTTCTGCGCCCGCTGCGGATCGACGACGCATCTGTTCCGCGCCGGCTGGGGACGGCAATGCGACGCCTGCTACACCGAACATTTCCCGCGGGTCGATCCGGTCGTCATCATGATCGCCGAACATGACGGGCGCGCCTTGCTCGGCCGTGGCAAGGGCTGGCCCGAGGGCCGCTATTCCGCGCTCGCCGGCTTCCTGGAACCGGGCGAATCGGTGGAGGAGGCGGTCGCGCGGGAGATCGGCGAAGAGGCGGGGGTGCGGGTGACCGATGTCCGCTATGTCGCGAGCCAGCCCTGGCCCTTCCCCTCGTCGCTGATGATCGCGTGCATCGGCGAGGCGGAGGACGATGCGATCACGCTCGACACCAACGAGCTGGAGGACGCGATGTGGGTGCCGCGCGAAATCGTGCGCGCGGTGCTGGCAGGCGAGCCGGGGCCGTTCCTGCCGCCCCCGCCCTACGCCATCGCGCACACGCTGCTGACCGTCTGGGCAGCGGACGGCCGCTAGGCGATCCGCGCGAAATCCGCGAAATATCGGATGGAGGATAGGGCGATGGTTCCGATCTTGGCCGCCTTATGGGCCGCTACGCCTGTCGCGCCTCCGCCAGCCTGTTCGGTCGCGCGGCTTTCGGGCTGCACCGATACGAACCGGCTGATCTGGGCCGCGGACTTTCGCCCCGCGCTGGAGCACTTTCTCGGCCGCTATGCGCGCGCGCGGGTCGATTACCTCTATGTCGGCGGGCTGCTGACGCAGATTGAGGACGTGCTCGGCGGCCCGCCCGATCCGCCGCGCGCGTTGCCCGATGGCGGAATCCTGTTCACTGCCTGTCGCTCCCATTCCTGTCCCGAAAAGGGCGCGGTAGCGTTCGACGCCGACGGACGGATGATCGTGGCATCGATCCTCAGCTATCATTGCCCGGGCGGCGGCAAGGACTGTGCAGGACCGACGCTCGACCATTATGTGCGCGATGCCCCCTCGACCGTGATCGCGCGGGCGGCGATCCATGACTGGGCAATGGCACAGACGCAGGCGGACGATCGCGTGCTGCACAGCGGCCCGCTCGGCTCGCCGATCGTGCATGTGATGCGTTAGCGCATCGCCGCGATCAGATCGTCGAGCGGCGCGGTGGCGAAGCTCGTCATGTCGTCGGCGAGCGCATAGGGCAGCAGCAGCGTCCGGCCGCGCACCAGCGCGCCGCAGGAATAGACGACGTTGGGCACATAGCCGTCCCACGTCTCGCCGTCCGGCTGGATCAGCGGTTCCGGCAGGCGGCCGAGCACCTTGGTCGGGTCGTCGCGATCGAGCAGCGCGGCGCCGATGCAATAGCTGCGCACGACTCCCACGCCATGGGTCACGACCAGCCAGCCCTCGTCGATCTCGATCGGCGATCCGCAATTGCCGATCTGCACGAACTCCCACGGATAGTGCGGCGTCATGATGCGCACCGGTGTGGGCCATTCGAGCGGCGTGTCGCTCCGACCGAACCACAGATTCTCGTTGTCGTGGCGGAACAGCGCGGCGAACTGGCCGCCGATCTTGCGCGGGAACAGCGCCATGCCCTTGCCGGGCGCGACCGGGCCATCGACGGGATGCATGTGGAACAGGCGGAAATCGTCGGTCTGCAACATCTCCTGCCGCGCGCCCTGATCGCTGACCGCGGTATAGCTGCCCAGGTAGGTGCGGCGCCCGTCATCCTCCTGGAACTGCACCAGCCGCAGGTCCTCGATCCCGCGGTTCTGGCTGGCGATCACCGGAAACAGCACGGTTTCCGACGGCTCGCGCGCGTCGCGGCAATTGAGCTGGACCAGCGCCTTCGCGCCGATCTGGCGGACGAGATCGGGATCGGGCTCCTCGATCAGCGGCGGTACGCCCTGGACGCTGGGGGGATCGATCACCAGCCGGTCTTCCTCCGGACCCCAGATACCGGTGCGAAAGGTGACGGACGACAGATGCCCCTCGCCGATGCCGCGCAACGACAGGACGAAACGGATCGCGCCATCGGGACAGTCGCCCTGATCGGGATGCGGCACGATGCTGGGGTTGAACAGCGCCGCCGCCTCGAACGAATATTCGGCGCTGAAATAGGCGCCGATCAGCATCTTGCGTGAATCGGGCAGGGCGGGATCGAGGGCCAGCGGCCCGGCGACCTCGTCGAACCGGCGCAGCAGCAGGTCGGGGATTTCGCGATGTCGCGATCCCAGCCCCTCCGACACGATCCGCACCATCGCGTCGATCTCGTCCTCCGGCATCGCCAGCATGCGCGCGACGATCCGGTCGCCGCGCGGCTTGCCGTCGACGCGAAACGGCTCCGGATCTTCGGGGAAGAACGGACGGATCACGGTGCGCTTGGGATCGGGGTTGAGCGTCGGGTCGAGATGTCGGACGAAAGTTGCGGCCAAGTTACCCTCCGGATCGGGCCCATGGAATGGCCGATGCTGGCTCAGACGCATGAACCCCGGTGCGGGTCCGCCGCCCACGTTGATTTGGGTTAATCCCTGTGCCGGTCAGACCTGCATCTGTTCGATCCGGCGCCGGCCGCCGCCGATCAGGCGCTGGTGACGCGCGATCCGCCTGCGCCCGTTCGTGCCGGCCATGGCGTCGGCGATGGCGAGCCAGGCCATCGCTTCGGCAACGCGGGCGGCGGGCTCCTGACGGATGCGCGGCAGTTCCGTGTCGAACGGGGCGAAATAGGCGGCCTCGCCCTGCCACGCGATCAGCCGCGCGCGCGCTTCGTCCGGGCTCCAGCGGTCGAGATGGATCCCGAGGTCGACCAGCGCCCGGCCGACGCGAAAGATCAGCCAGTGCAGATGGCCCAGCATGGCGCGTGGATCGGCGAAGGCGCCGTCCACCGCCGCCAGTTGCTCGGCATAGATGCCCCAACCCTCGACGAAGCTCGCGGCGTAATCGATGCGCAGCGGGTGGGGCGGCACGATCCCTTCCACGCCGAGCTGGATCATGTGGCCGGGCAGCAGTTCGTGTGCCACGACGCTGGGCAACGTCCAGCTCGGACGGCGACGCAGCTGCTTCAGGTCGACGATATAGGCGCCTTGCCGGGTCGGCGTTGGAACGATGCGATAGCCGTTCTTGCCCGCAGCGATCTCCTCGGGCGAAAGGTAGCGGACGGCGACATCGACGCACCAGGCGGGCACCGGGCCGATCGTCGCGGCTGTCCGGTCGCGGGCGGCGGCGAGCAGCCGGGCCATGTCGCCGACCGCCGCATCCTGGCTGCCGTACAGGTAGCGCTCGTCCTGCCACAACCGGGTGTAACGCGCGCCGATGCTGCCCTGGTCGAGGCCGATCGCGGCGAACGAGGGCGCAGCCTTGGCGTGCAGCCGTTCGAGTGCGCGCTTCAGCCGGGCCTGCGCGGCGCGCGGCGCGACGCTGCCGAGCGGGCGGGCGAGCAGCAGCGCATAATGATCCGGCGTGATCGGTCCCGCGTCGGGCACAGGACGATACCCGCCTGCCGGTCCGCGTGTGCCGGGCAATTGCGCGAGGCGCGCATCGATCGCGAGCCCGGCGCGCGCGGTGAGCAGGTCGAGGCGCTGGTGCAGCGGGAGCGCCGTGGCGGGAAAGGCGGCAAGGCGGGCGAGCGCCTCGCCGGGGGGCAGCTGCGCGGCCTCGTCGAGCGCCGTCGTCACCGTGCCCGTCGGCGTCGGGCCGCGCGCATCCGCGTGACGGGCCGGGCCCGCGGCGGCGACGATGCTGGCGCCGATGCCACCCAGCATCGCGCGCCGGTCCAGCGTCATCGCGCCGTCACCGGCACGCTGTTGTTGAGGCGCGTCACCTCCGCCGTGTCGCCCGCCAGTGCGACCCGGGCGGTCAGGTCGGTCGCGCCCGCGGGCATTGCCAGCCGCACCGTCACCGTGCGCGGCTTCAGGTCGGTCGGCGCGTCGATCGCCGGGATCGGCGTCGTCGCGACCACCTGTCCGTCGGCGCGCACCAGCGTCGCCACGCCCGGCCCGGAGCCGACCGATCCCAGTCCGTGGACGGTCAGCGTCACCGTCCGGCCCTTCACCACCGCATCGTCCGTGCCGATGCCGATGTCCGGACGCTGTTCGACGGGTGTGGCCGGGCGAACCAGTTCCGCCTCGATCACCGTCGTCGTGTGCGGCGCGAAGGTCACCTCGGTGCCCGCGCTCCGTTCCAGCACGACCGTGGTCGACGTACCGCTGACAAAGGTCTTGCCGTCGTCGGTGCTGGGGCCGGTGCGCAGCCGCCATTCGCCCGCCGTGACGTTCCACGTCGACATGGTCGCGCGCTGGGGCATGTCGCTGGTGTTGTAGGCGATCACCTTGAACCGGTCGCGTGTCGCGCCGGGAACCAGGATCGCGACCTGCTCCGCTGCGCCGGGGTTGGCGAAGCGCCAGCTGACCGTGTTGCCCGGCCATGTCTGGTTGCGTCGCAGCGCGATGCCGCCGAGCCGTTCGCGTTGCAGGATTTCGTTCGGCTGCTCGACGCGGTCGGACCACCAATGGCCCTCGGTATACATATATTGATGCTGCGCCTTGTCGGTCCAGGCGTCGGCATGCAGCGCGGCGAGCGTCGCGGTGTCTCCGGTCGCGCTCCATGCGGCATAGCGGGCGAACGGATCGTTGCCGGCGGCCTTGGCGATCTTCGCGCGCAACGCGGCACCGCCCGGCATCACGTCGAAGGCGTTTTCGTTGAATTCGGCCAGGCCGCTGCCCGACTTGCCGACCCGCGCGACGATCGGGCGCAGATATTTGTCGTCGCCGGTGAAGCGCCACGCCGCCCACGCGCCCTGCAACGGAGTCGTAATGCCGCCACCGTCGCCGACACGCGTCGCGTCGGTGTTCCAGTTGATCTCGTTCGGATAGCTCCACGTTCCGTCAGTGGCCTGCTTGCCATGCGCCATCCAGCCGTCGATGACCCCGGTGACGAGGCCGCGCGCGGCGGCATTGCCGTTGTACAGGCCGAGCAGGATCGGCGCGTGCAGCACGGTGAAGCTGTACGGCTTCTGCCAGGCGAACGCGCCCTCTCGGTACATCTTGCGCCCGCCGTACCAGTTGGTCGCGAAATGCATGTGGCCGGCGGGATTGGTCAGGATCACGCCCTGCAACGCCCGGGTCGTGTCCATCAGCCGTTCCAGCGCCTTTGGCTCACCCCAATTGAGGTAGAGCCGCTGCGCGTCGGAATTGAGCCCTTCTTCATAGGCATGCAGTTCGTCGGTGGTGATATAGCCGAGGCCGTTCACCCGCATGCCGTTCTTGTAGACCGCGTCAGACACCGCGCGCAGCGATGCGTTCACCTTGTCCGGCTCGACCCCCATCAGCGCGAGTCCGGGCCATTGCTGCGTCAGGTCGGTGTCATCGGAGATGCCGCCGCCGAAGTCGCCGTACGGCACCTGGCGATGATCGATCCACCAGGTCACGAAATCGCGCGTGATCTTCAGGTCGTCGAGCTGGCGCGCCGCCCAGGCGGGCACCCCCGCGGGCACCGGTGGCAGCGCGACGGCGGGCATGTTCTCGGGCCGATAGTTGATGTCCGCCCAATAGGCGCGACCCTGCACATGATCGGGGTCGACGCGCAGCAGGTCCGAAATATCGGCGAAGACACGCTGGTACAGTCCCTCGCGCTTCGACGCGGTATGCTCCTCGACCAGGAAACCCCAATTGTCGCGCACCTGGTTGAAGCGGTCCGCGACATGCTCCTTCACCGCCTCGGCGCGCGGCTTGAACACCAGGCGGATCTTCGCGCCGTTCAGGCTGTCCGCATCAAAGTCGGGCGCGGCGGACGCGATCGTCAGGTACAGGCTGTCGTTCGACAGGATGCGATCGCGCAGGTCGAGCCACAGCGTCCGCGCCTCGCCGGGGCGGACCGATACCGACAGGTCGATCATCGCGCGGCCGGGCCAGATCGGGTCGGCGACGCGGATGTTGAGCGGGATCAGCCCGCGCGCATCGGGCTTCGCCTTCAGCGCGGGGATGTCGATGGCGAGCCCGTCGAGCCCGTCGTGGATGTTCTGCCACCCGGAATCCCAGGCCCGCGCGAGCGGCTTGTCGGGATAGGCGTCGCCGAAGCTCGACGGGATCAGGATATGGACGATCGGCTTGCCGGGTGCGCGCTGCACCGCGGCGGCCGAGCCTCCGGCCGCGCCGGCGCCCACCGCCACCTTCATCCCCGCCGACGGCATCGCCAGCACCGTGGCGCGCTCGTCGGCCGGATAGCGCCCGGCGATATAGGCGTTCAACCCATCGAGGCTCGCCATCCGGGGCGATGCCGCGGCATCGATCGTATAGCTCAGCTTGAAGCTGCCCGCGGGTTCGGGCGCGGTGCCGACGTCATAGGCCCACAGCTCCTGGATCGGCTGTTCCTGCATGACGTTGGTGAAGCTCAGCACGCCGCCGGTGTGCGGCGCCAGGGCATCGACGCTGCGTACCACGCCCTTGGCGCGGGTCGCGAGGCGCGTGCCGTTCCAGCTGAGCGTGCCATAGGCTGCGCCGCGCAATTCGACCCGGTTGAAGCGTTGCCCCTCGGGCACCGTCAGGTCGTAGCGCTTGCCGCCTTCGACATAGACGTTCCAGTCGGGCAGTTCGAAATAATCGTCGCGTCCCGGCAGCTTCGACCGATTGTAGACGCCGGGCCACGTCGTCTCGGCGATGCCGTCGACGCCCTTGTACATCCATTCCTTCAGGTCCTTCGCATCGGCGAATTCGATGCGGCGGACGCTGGTGACCGGATCGGTGAGGACGGGCGGCGAACCCTTGTCCCAGCCGTAACGGTGCAGCCAGGCGCTGCGCTGTGCCGCACCGTCTGCGGGCGCGGCGGTGGCGGCGGGTTCCTGCTTGGCGGCGAGCGCGGCGACCTCGGCCGGCATCAGCATGTGGTCGTAGACGCGGATCTCGTCCAGGTCGCTGCCGCGCATGAAGCTGTAGCGGCTCTGCACCTGATGCGGCGAGATCACGCGCCCGGCCATGCCGAACTGGTCGAGGCCGGAATCGAGGTCGGCCTTCTGGTCGAGCCGTGCGACTTCCTTGCCGTCGACGAACAGGCGGACGCCCGCCGTCTCGTCCCAGGCGAAGGCGATATGCTCCCATTGCTCGGGCGTCGGCGGCGTCGGAATGCGCCACGACACGCGCAGCCGCGACAGATTGGCGTCGGTGACGAAGGCGTCGAAGCCGTGGCCGTTCCAGTCGATGCGCAGGAACGCCATGTCCCAGCTGGTATGATCGGCGAAGCCGGCGCGGAAGATGACGAAGGGCGCTTCGGTGACCGGCTCACGCGCACGCCAGAAGAAGGCGAGGGTGCCGCGCTGCGCGATCATGTTGCCCGGCGCCTTCCACGCGACATAGCCCTCGTCGGACCAGCGCGCCGCGCCGCCGATCGCGCCGTCGGGCGTGACGGTGACGGCACTGCGGAAATTGGGCACGGGATCGCCACCGGCCTTGTCGGCGACGAGGTCCTTGTCGGCCGAGACGCGGAACAGGAGCCCGTCCTGCGCGATGGCCGGCGCGGCGATGAGGGCGGTGGCGAGTGCGAACAGCGAGACAGGTTTCATGCAGCCTCTCCAAGGCGTGGCTACCCTAAACTTCGCCGTCTCTCCCTCTCTCGACGGGAGAGGGTAGGGACCCGCGACCGCCGGTCGTGGGAAGAATAGGGACGATGGTCCTAGGCGGTCAGGCGGCGTCCACCCGCGCCAGCCGTGGGCTGAGCAGGTGGATCACGATCACCGCGATCAGATAGGTGGAACCGGCGACGGCGAAGATCGGCGTGTAGCTGCCGGTCGTTTCGAGGATGTAGCCGGTGAACTTGGCCATCAGCATGCCGCCGATCGCGCCGACGGTGCCGCCGATGCCGATCACCGATCCCACGGCAGCGCGCGGGAACATGTCCGACGGCAGCGTGTAGAGATTGGCCGAGAACGCCTGGTGCGCCGCGGTGGCCAAGCCGACGATCGCCACCGCCAGCCAGACGTTGCTGGCATATTGGGCGAAAAAGATCGGCATCACCAGGATGGCGCAGGCCAGCATGGTGAACTTGCGCGCCGCATTGGCGCTGAACCCGCGCTTCATCAGCCGCGACGACGACCAGCCGCCCGCCACCGATCCGAGGTCGGAGATCAGGTAGATGACGATCAGCGGCGGTCCGAAGCTCTTGAGGTCGAGGTGATAGGTCTTGCCCAGGAAGTCCGGCGTCCAGAACAGGAACAGCCACCAGATCGGGTCGATCAGGAACTTGCCGAGCGCGAACGCCCACGTCTCGCGATAACGGATCAGCTTGCCCCAGGCGATCGGCTTGACCGGGTCGGCCGGGTCGCTTTCGATATAGGCGAGTTCCTCGGCCGACACGCGCGACTGTTCGCGCGGACGGCGATAGATCACGACCCAGGCGACCAGCCACAACAGGCTGAACGCGCCGGTGATGACGAACGCCATGCGCCAGCCGAGCCCCAGATCGATGACGATCCACGGCACCACCAGCGGCGTCACCACCGCGCCGATATTGGCGCCGGCGTTGAACACGCCCGTCGCCAGCGCACGTTCCTTGGCCGGAAACCATTCGGTCACCGCCTTGATGCCCGCCGGAAAATTGCCGCTTTCGCCGATACCCAGCAGGGCGCGGGCAAGGGAGAACTGGAAGGCCGAGTTGACGAAGCCGCACAGCACGTGGCCTGCGGTCCAGATCACGAAGGCGATCGAATAGCCGATCCGCGCGCCGACCACGTCGACGATCTTGCCGAAGCTGAGGTAGCCCAGGGCATAGGCCGCCTGAAACCAGAAGATCACGTCGGCATAGGTCGTTTCCGACCAGCCGAGATCCGCGGAAATCGTCGGCTTCAGCACGCCGATCATCTGGCGATCGACGTAATTGACCGCGGTCGCCGCGAACAACAGGCCGCAGATCACCCAGCGGTAGCGGCCCACGGTCGATGCGGCGGCGGCGATCTGCGCCTCGCTCTGCGCGCCGCCCAGTCCTCGCTCGTTCGTCGTCGCCATCATCTCTCTCCGGTTCGGCCTCTTAGCGGGCTTTGATCGTGCAACTGACGGTGTAGCGTCCGTCGAAACCGGCATCTACCCGGTCGTCCACCGCGACCGGATGCACCCCGGTCACCGCGCCGCTGGAGATCCACTGGCCGGGCAGCAGCTGGATGCCGCGCGCCGCCATGTGCTCGAACAGGAAACGCGCCGCGCCGATCGGGCCATCGAGCATCGCGGCCGCGGTCGCAGCCCCGATCCGCTCGCCGTTGATATCGAGCGTGATCGGCCATTGGTTCAGATCGACGTCGCGCCAATCGGGAATGGCATCGCCGACCACCAGGCCGTTGTTGTTGCCGAAGTCGGAGATGGTGACGGTCGCGCCATGGGAATTGATGCCGGGGAAGGGCGAACTCGCGATCTCGATGCCGACATGCACGGCGTCGATCAGGTCGCGCGCCTCGTCCATCGTATAGCTCGTCTTGGCGAGATCGGGCGCGGTGCCGATGCGGATCAGGAACTCCGCTTCCGCCGCGCCGAAGCCATCGGCGAAGATCGCCATCGGCAGGCTGGCATCGGTCGCCTCGAACACCTGATCCGCGAAGATCGGGCCGCTCAACCGGTCGATCCCGTCGATGGGCGGGTTGATCCGGCCGACCTTCCACCCGGCGACGGTGCCGGTGGCCAGCGCGAGCGCCGCGTCCTGCACCTGATAGGCGGCGGCGATATCCGGCGGGATCGCGCCGGGATAATCGGGCAGGGCGTGGCCGTCGCGGCGCGCTTCGACGAAGGCGCGGGCGGTATCGTGAACGGATGCGGTGTCGGTGTTTGGCATCGGATCGGGCGCTTCGCCCCCCTCTCTTCAGTTTCTTGTCGTTGCCGCTTGGGTATGGGAAACCGGTGTCAATGACAAGCGTCCGGATCAGCCGAGCAGCGCGTCCCACCGCTTTTCATGTGCATCGATCGCCGCCGCCGTGATCGCCGCGAGCAACGGCGCGTCGCCTGCGACCTGTGGCGGCAGGCCCAGCCCCGACTCGACCAGCCGTCCGACCAGCGATGCGGGATCGGCGCCGCTCGCCGCGGCGGCCAGGCGGTCGCCGGCGGGGTCGACGATCGGAATGCCGGCGGCGGTGCGCTGCATCAGGAAGGCCACCCAGCCGCCCAGCGCCGCGACGACCCGCTCCGGCATGCGTCCACTGGCCCGGTTCGCCGCCAGCGTGTCGCCCAGCCGGTAAGGCAGCTTCTGCGATCCATCCTGCGCGATCTGGTCGAGCCGGTGGACGATCGCCGGGTTGCGGAAGCGGGCGAGCACCGCCTCGCGATAGGCGTCGAGGTCCAGGCCGGGCACTGCCGGCAGCATCGGCACGATGTCGTCGCGGATCATGCGGTCGACGAACCGCGCCAGTTCGTCGTCCCGCATGGCATCGGCGACGCTGGCATGACCACGCAGCAGCCCGAGATAGGCGAGCGTCGAATGCGCGCCGTTCAGGATGCGCAGCTTCGCCTTTTCATAACCGCCGACATCGGTGGTGACGGTGGCGCCCGCGCCACGCAGGTCCGGACCGATGGGAACGCCGATATCCTCGATCACCCATTGCGTGAAGCGCTCGCGCTGCACGGCGGCCCGATCCTCCAGACCGATCGCGCCGGCGACCTTGGCATAGAGTTCGGCGTCGGAGGCGGGGGTGATCGAATCGACCATCGTCGAGGGCACGCGCACCTCGCCGGCGATCCAGTCGGCGAGTCCCCGATCGCTCGCCGCCGCAAAGGCGATCAGCGCCGCCTGCACCTTCGCGCCGTTGCTGGCGAGATTGTCGCAAGGCAGCGGCACGAACGGCGCCACGCCCGCCGCGCGACGCGCGGCGAGTCCCGCGACCATCCAGCCGATCACGCTGGCCGGTACGCCGTCGCCGGCCAGATCATGGACGATGTCGGGATGATTCCGGTCGAGCGTCCCGTCGCCGGCGAGGCAATAGCCCTTTTCGGTGACCGTGGTGGTGACCAGTCCGACCTTGGGGTCGGCGAGCAGCGCCCGCGTCTGCGCCGCCGCATCGGGCGCGAGGAAGCGGCAGTGCGCGCCGATCACCCGCATCTCCGATTCGGCATCGCGGATCGCCAGCGTGTAGAGACCATCCTGTTGCTCCAGCGCCTCGACGGTGCCGCGCGATCGCATCGACACCGCTGCGATGCCCCAGCGCGGATCGTGCTGCAGCACCGTGTCGATATAGGCGGCCTGATGCGCGCGATGAAAGGCGCCGGGGCCGAAGTGGACGATGCCGACGCCGGGTTCCGGGCGACCGCGCGGGCTCGCGATCTCGGGAGGAAGCTGGTCGAGCGTCGCGCGGGTCAATCGGGTCACAGCGTCACACCTCGTTTCCAGATCGCGATCTCGCGCTCGTCGTTCTTCTCGGCCGCGGTCGCCGTTCCGGAGGCGATCGCGCAGATGCGATCGAGCAGCGCCGCTTCCGCCGCCGCGAAGCCATGGTCGAGCACGGCGCCCGCGTCGAAGTCGATCCAGCCCGGCTTGCGCGCGGCGAGATCGGAATTGGAGGCGATCTTCACCGTCGGCACCGGAAAGCCCAGCGGCGTGCCGCGACCGGTGGTGAACAGGATCGCCGTCGCCCCGGCCGCCGCCAGCGCCGTCGAGGAGACCGCGTCGTTGCCCGGCGCTTCGAGCAGGGTCAGCCCGTCGCGACGGATGCGCTCGCCATAGCCGATGACGTCGGTGATCGTCGCACGTCCCGCCTTCTGCACCGCGCCGAGCGATTTTTCCTCCAGCGTGGTGATCCCGCCCGCGACATTGCCGGGCGAGGGATTCTCGCTGATCGGTTCGCCGTGGTCGATGAAATATTGGCGGAAACCGTTGATCACGCCGACCATGCGGTCGAACACGCCGGCGTCGGCGGCGCGGTCCATCAGCATCTGTTCGGCCCCGAACATCTCGGGAATTTCGGTGAAGACGACGCGCCCGCCGGCTTCGCTCACCCGGTCGCTGATCTGCCCGACCAACGGGTTGGCGGTCAGCCCGGACAGCCCGTCCGACCCGCCGCACTTCACGCCGAGCACCAGGCGGTCGAGCCCCACCGTCTGGCGCGGTATTTCCGCCAGCGCGGCGAGTTCGGCGACCAGCGCGCACCCCTCCTCGACCTCGTCGGTGCTGAACTGCGCCGTCAGGTAGCGGATCGCGCCGTGGCGCTCCGCGGGGATCGTCGCGAGCAGTTCCTTGATCTGGTTCTCCTCGCAGCCGAGCCCGACCAGCAGCACGCCGCCGGCGTTGGGATGGCAGGCGAGGCTGGCGAGGATCCTGCGCACGCCGTCCAGGTCCTGGCCGAGCTGCGAACAGCCGTGCGGATGGGTGAAGGCATGGACGCCGTCGATCCGCCCGGCGAGCGCGGCACCCGCCTGCTTGGCGATGCGCTCGGCGGTCCGGGCGACGCAGCCGACGGTCGGCAGGATCCAGATCTCGTTGCGTGTCCCGACGCGGCCGTCGGCGCGGACATAGCCTTCGAACGTCGCACCCGTCGGTGCATCGGGCGGCGCGGCGGCGCGCGGCTGGAACCGATAGCTGCCCGTGCCCGACAGGCCGGTCGCCAGATTGTCGCTGTGCACGTGCGCGCCCGGCGCGATCGGCTGCCGCGCGATCCCGATCGGAAAGCCGAATTTGATCACCGGTTGCCCGGCGGCCACCGCGGTGAGCGCGACCTTGTGGCCGCGCGGTACGTCCGCGGTCAGTACGACGTCGCCGACATGGTCGCCGGCATGGCCGTCTTCGAGCAGCGTCGCAACGCTGTCGCCGGAAGCGATCGTGAGCGCCTTGGTCATGGATCCTCGCTGGTCCGACATGGGGGGACCGGTGTCATCCACATGGCGCAGGCTGCCGCGACGCGCAAGATCGGAGGTGGCGGGCGCACTGGCGGAGGAACGAAGCTCCGGCTATCGTCCGGCTTATGCGCAAGACCGGCCAGCCTACCATCAACGACGTGGCGCGGATCGCGGGCGTCTCCAAGAAAACGGTGAGCCGGGTCATCAACCGTTCGCCGCTGCTCAACGACGATACCCGCAAGCGCGTCGAGGACGTGATCGGCGATCTGGGCTATATCCCCAATCCGCAGGCGCGCGCGCTGGCGCTGCGCCGCAACTTCCTGATCGGCCTCGTTCACGACAATCCGAATGCGCAGACGGTGATGAACGTCCAGCAGGGCATGCTGGAGGCGCTGCACGATACCGAGTTCGAGATGGTGGTCCGCCCCGTCGATCGCGGGTCGGCGACGATGCTGGAGGACCTGCGCCACTTCCTAGAACGCCAGCGCCTGTTCGGCGTGCTGCTGATGCCGCCGATCAGCGAGAATGACAGCGTCGCGAAATTGTGCGTCGATATCGGCTGCCGTTACGTCCGCATGGGGTCGGCCGCGCTCGACGGGCCGTCGCACATGGTCGCCTCCAACGATCGCGAGGCGGTGCGCGCCGCGACCGCCTATCTGATCGAGCAGGGGCACAAGCGGATCGGCTTCGTCGGGGGTCCGCACGGCTTCCGGTCCGCCCGCGAACGGCGCGCCGGGTTCGAGGAGGCGCTGGTCGCCGCGGGCATCGCCATGCCGCGGAGCATGATCGCCGATGGCAACTACACCTTCGATTCGGGCCTGGTCGCCGCCGAACGGCTGCTCGACGTCATCCCGCGCCCGACCGCGATCTTCTCCAGCAACGACGAAATGGCGGCGGGCGTCATCCATGCCGCCCGGCAACGGGGGCTGGAAATCCCCCGCGATCTGTCGATCATCGGCTTCGACGACACGCCCATCGCCGCGCACGTCTGGCCGCCGCTGACGACGGTGCGCTGGCCGATCGCCTCGATGGCGCGCTCGGCGACGCTCAAGCTGATCGCCGGAGAGCAGGAGGGCGAGGCGGATGTCGAGGAGCCTTCGCTGTTCCTGTCGACGCTGATCCGCCGCGGCTCGGTCGCCTCGCCGCCGAGCGGATAGAGACTGGCACCACCGATACGACGGTGGCGGTTGCACCATGGCCTGACACCGGTTACCAGATCGCCGGTCGGAACGACGACGGAGAGGAACATTATCGTGACGCGGCAGCTCGAACTGCACCCCGACCGGCTGTTCCCCGCCGATCCGACGACGCGCGACATTGCGCGGACGCTGTATGCGGAGGTCGCGGACCTGCCGATCGTCAGCCCGCACGGCCACACCGATCCGACATGGTTCGCGGACGATGCCAATTGGACCGACGCGACGACGCTGCTGCTGTCGCCCGACCATTATCTGTATCGCATGCTCTACAGCCAGGGCGTCGACCTCGACGCGCTCGCG